>OJSA01000078.1_pt1 | contig 112471 bp, 95 predicted proteins | sample 1599341 | NCBI WGS metagenome assembly OJSA01 (sample SAMN04168657, study PRJEB22393) | human gut metagenome | biome: human gut microbiome; feature: stool | host: Homo sapiens | collected 2014-03-20 | reverse complement strand
CAGATTCGCTATGCGCCTGTTAGGGCGCTGCTGGTAACAGAGCCTTACAGGCGCATATGAAGAACCACCGGCTAGGCCGGTGGGTTCTTTTTTTGCCCGAACTCATCCCCATCACGGCCCCCCCCTCCCCAAGCCCCAGGCTAGGCGCAAGCCCCTCCTGCTCTTTCTCCCTCTCCCCCCTCCCCCTAGGGTTTCCTCCTCGCCCAGCTTCTTTTTCCTACGGCTTTACCCGCCCGGTTCGCTCCATAATTGGCTCATTCGCTTCCTCTCCACCTTTTGCATTCACTTAAGCAGAGGCCCGGAAAACCTCTGGGTAAGGCGGAGAGATGTCCTCATAGAGATGCATGGCTCTCATGCCGTTTCCATGAAGAAAGGACGGGAAAAGGGAGGGACGTTCTCGGTAATTCCTCCCCTGCTACGTAAAGCCTGAGCCGTATAAAAAAGAGGGGGAAGGAAAAGCTCCTTCCTCCTCTTGGGGGGGACGTCCAACGGCTAATGCCGTTTCTTTTTTATGGTGTGCCGCTTGGGCATCATCTTGGGCGGGGCGAGAACTTTCACTTCCCCTTCAAGGGAAAGGGCCTTTTCAGTCAGACCAAAGGGAGCCCAGTTGGCCGGGACAAGGCTCAGTCGTTCAAAATTTCGCCCTGTTGCATAGATTACCGGGATATCCCCGGAAGAAGAGCCCGCCAGAAGCAGTGTTGCATTGCTCTCAGATGGAATGGCGGGATCGGTTGCCGGAAGTTCGGTCGGTTGGTTGTCGGCGGTTTGCTGCACTGCCTGCTCGCTTGGAGCCATCGGTTGTGTAGCGTTCCCGGTTATGGGTTGCGTCGCATTCCCGGTGAGGTGTGGCGTAGGTACGTCAGCGGCTGTCGGCTGTACGGGGGTGTCGCTTATGTCCGAAGGGTGCGCCCCCGGGGCGTAGATCCCTGTATTGTCGGCAAACAGGGGCTCTTCCTGCAATCTGTCGTTGGTACGCAAAAAGTTCAGGAAATCGCTTCCGGTCAGGCCCACGAGTGCGATCATCGGGGAACCGTCCCCCGCCGTCAGCAGGCTGACTGGCACAGTGCCGCCGTGGATGCCGATGTAGGTTGTCTTGGCTCCAGCGGGCATTTCGCCCCATACGGCCTCTTCCTTTTTATCTCCGCCCTTGTCGGCGACAGGCGTCGGAGCGGCCCACACGGGACCGTTCGCCAGCGCGAACGCGGCGAGGAGAAGCAGAGCGAACCGCTTGGGAGTATGGAAGATTCCGTTCATGTCGAACACATATGACCGTATCAGCCGGAGGTCAAGCGCTTCCTGCAAAGCACTACAGGAATGCGCCCGCCCCCCATCGCGCAACATGGCGGAGAGAGGGAATAATTTCTCCTCCCGCCTGTAAAAACACTATTTTTTCATTGCGCTTCTGACTTCGGCAACGCGGGCGGGAATGTCGGGAGCGCTGACGAATTCGGAAACGATGGCGCAACAGCGGGCGCCGTGCGCGATGACGTCCGCAATGTTGTGGCGCTTGATGCCTCCGATGGCGACGAAAGGCAGGGTGATGTTGGCAACGACCCAATCAAGATAATCGAGGGTTACAGCGGCGCAAACGTCCTTTTTGGTCTGCGTCGGGTAAATGGGGCCGACCCCGATATAGTCCGCACCGGAGGCCACGGCTGCGCGGGCCTGATCAGGGCTATGGGTGGACAGGCCGATGATCATGTCCGGGCCAACGAGACGGCGCACGGCCTCGACGGGGAGATCCTCTTGGCCGACGTGCACGCCGTCGGCTTCGCAGAGGACAGCGATGTCGACATGGTCATTCACGATGAAGCAGGCACCAGCCTCGCGGGTCAGGCGGCGCAGCTCCAGGCACTCTTTGAGCATCTGTCCGGCCTTTTTTTCTTTTTCGCGGTACTGGAGGATCTTGATGCCGCTGTCGAGCAGGGCTTTGGCGACTTCAACTGCCGGACGCCCGAGAGACAGTTCGTCGTCGGTAAGAGCGTAGAGGTCGGTTTCGGGAGAGGTCCCGGGCAACAGTCTGGGCATGGCGCACCTCGTCAGTCGGCTTCTACGCCGACGAAGGAAAAAGTGTTGACGTTGAACAGGCCGCGGGCGGTCAGCTTGAGTTCCGGAATGACGGGAAGAGCCATGAAACTGAGGGTCATGAACGGTTCGACGTCTTCGGGGATACCGAGTTCCGCACGCGCGGCAACGAGCATATCGTGAAGGACGGCATTGACTTCCTGCGGATCGGCGGAGGTCATGAGGCCCGCGATGGGGAGGGGCAGACGCCGGATGCTCCCTCCATGCACGGAGACGATGCCGCCGCCCATGTCCGCCAACTCACGGACGGCAAGCAGCATATCAGGGTCGTTGTCGCCCGCTACAACAATGTTGTGGGAGTCATGGGAAATGGTCGTCGCTATGGCCCCTCCCGTGAGCCCATAGCCTTCCAGAATCCCGATGCCGAGTTTCCCCGTCCTCTTGTGCCGCTCAATGACCGCGATCTTGGTCAGGCCGGGATTCAGCGCGGACTGGAAGCATCCCGCATCATCGGTCTTCACCTCGCGGACGAGGCTCTTCGTAACGAGGGAGGCGGGCTCAATGCCGATGACACGGGCTTTTCCGGTACGGACAGGCAAGGACAGGGCATCCTCGGCCAGCAGTTTGAGGTGGATGGAGTGGGAAGGCGCTCCCGCGGCCGCGTCATCCAGCGGGATGAGGACGCGGCCGTCTTCGGCGATCAGGCGTCCCGCCGTGAATACCTTGCGCACGCGGAATGCCTTGAGGTCGTCCACAAGGATGAAATCGGCATCCCTGCCGGGGGCGATGGCTCCCTTGTTGCGCAGCCCGAAGCACTCCGCGGCGTTGAGCGTGCACATGGTGATGGCCTGTACCGGATCCATCCCCATGCCTACCGCGAGGCGCAGATGGTTGTCCATGTGGCCGTCGGAAACGATATCCTCAATATGGCGGTCATCGCAGCAGAACGCGCAGCGCCGCGCGTTGCCGGGCGTAACGCCGGGCAGGAGCGTTCGGAGGTTCTTGGCGGCGGAGCCTTCGCGTATAAGGATGTAGCTGCCCCGGCGAAGGTTCTCGCGCATCTCCTCAAGCGTGGTGCACTCGTGGGTATTCGTAATGCCGGTGACGAGATAGGCGTCGAGATCCCGGCCAAGCAATCCGGGGGCGTGTCCGTCCACAATTTTGCCGTGGGACGTACCGAGCTGGATTTTTGCCAGTACGTCGTAGTCGCCGGAGACGACGCCGGGGAAGTTCATCATTTCGCCGATACCGGTCACTTTGGGGTCGTCGATGAGCTCTTCCAGTTCTTCAGCGGAAAGGACCGCGCCGGAATCCTCGAACGGCGTCGCCGGAACACAGGAGGGGAGGGCGATAAAAATATTGAGCGGCAGGTGTCGCCCGTTTTCCAGCATGTACCGGATGCCTTCCAGTCCGTGGACGTTGGCGATTTCGTGCGGATCGGCCACGACGCTGGTAGTGCCGTGCGGGAGTACCAGCCCGGCGAAACGCGCGGGGCTCACCATGCTGGATTCGATATGGATGTGGGCGTCGATGAGGCCGGGCAGCAGGTAGGCTCCTCGCGCGTCAACGACTTTCACCGCCTCGGTATGCGAGAAGCCGAGGATTTTGCCTCCGCCCACGCTGACGTCCGTTTCCCGGATTTCGCCGGTCAGCACGTCCACCAGCTTCGCGTTGGTAATGAGAAGGTCGGCGGGGCTGCGCCCGCCCGCCGCCATATCCACAAGGTTTTTCAGATCGTCGATGTCGTACATGCAGGTCTCCGGCGTAGGAAACAGGGGCAAGGCGGAAGGGCGAAGAAGCGAGAGCGCTTTTCCGTGTTTCCCCCAAACGTCTTGCCCACTCCAAAGTGTGTTTTTTGAGGATGGGTCGCGTGTGAAAGGGTGACATACTTTCGGAAAAAAACGGAAAAAAGTCAAAAGGGTTGGGAGGAGAAGGGTGGGGCGGCAGGGTATTTCCACTTTCAAATAGCGTGTTCCAAAGGCAACCTGCCTCAGAAAGAATCGTGAACGGGGACTCAATAGGCACAAAAAATTTTGGAAAGGGTGTGGCGGACTCTACGCGGGTAGATTTGGGGAAGGGGAAGCTTTCTTCAGAAAGGTTCCCCTTCCCCAATATTTCCAATCCGTTCAAAGTGAACCCATCCTAGAGAAAAGGGAGGACGCCTTTTCCAGAAAAGCTCCTCCCTTTTTATCAATTTTTTACTGCTCAAGGAGCGCCTTAGCGAAGTCATCCCCGTTGAAGGGGCGGAGGTCTTCCATTTTTTCGCCAAGGCCGACGTAGGTGATCGGGATACCGTACTGCATGGAAACGGCCACGGCGACGCCGCCCTTAGCGGTGCCGTCAAGCTTGGTCAGGATAAGTTCGTCGATCCCTGCTGCTTCCTTGAATATTTTTGTCTGCTGGAGCGCGTTCTGACCGGTGGTGGCGTCTACAATAAGGATGCTGCGGTGCGGAGCGCCGGGATGCTTGCGGGCGATGACTTCCCGGATCTTGTGGAGCTCATCCATCAGGTTGCTCTTGGTGTGCAGACGTCCGGCGGTATCGATAAACAGAATATCGTATTGATCCCTGATGGCGACATCCATCGCCTCCCACGCCACGGCGGCGGGATCGGCGTCCTGCCCCTTGGAGTGGAAACCGGAACCCGTGCGTTCCGCCCAAATGCCGAGCTGTTCCACGGCGGCGGCCCGGAAGGTGTCGGCGGCGGCAAGGAGGACTTTTTTGCCCTGCATACGGGCGCGGTAGGCCAGTTTGGCGATGGTCGTGGTCTTGCCTACGCCGTTGACGCCGATGATCAGAACGACCTCGGGCGGGTTGACCGCGACGACGCGGCGCGGGATGCGGAAAATGTCTTCCAGCTCCGCGGCGAGGAGAGGACGAAGTTCCTCGGGAGTGGTCGCGGAAGCGGCACGCGCGCGGGACTTGAGGCGTTTGCACAGCTCGGTCGCGGCTTCGACGCCCATGTCCGCCATAATGAAGAGTTCTTCCAATTCGTCCCAGAAGTCGGCGGACAGGTCGCCGTGGCTGGCGAAGAGGGTGGAGAGCCCTTTGCCGAGCTGTTCACGGGTCCGTTCCAGCCCTTGATGCAGCTTGAGGAAAATGCGGTTGCGTTCATCCTCTTCGTCCTCAAGATCGAGAGCAAGGGCGAGGCGGTACTGCAGTTCCGAACGGAAGTCCGCCACTTCTTCGTATTCCATGCGCGCGGCCCATGCGGCGAAGTCGGCGACGAAGGCATCGGCTTCGTTCTCCGGGGCTCCAAGGGCGGTCAAAAGGAAGCGGACACGCTCCCAGAGTTCGTCGCCCGTGCGTGCGTCGGGTCCGAGATCTTCCAGAGCGATGGACAGCCACACGGACAGGCGCGGTTCGGCTTCCCGGAGGGTAAGCAGCAGGGTATCGCGCCATCCGGAAGGTTCCTTCGGGGCGTCGGGCTGAGGGGCAGGTTGGGCGGCAGCCGCAGGTGCGGGAGCTTGCCCGTCCGGTTCAAGAGATTGTCCGGCAGCGAGCTGATCCATTTCCAGATCGGCCTGTTGCTGCTCTGCGGCTGCCGTTTCCGGCAGTTTTTCCACAACCTCCACAGGAGATTGTGGCGCGTCAGAAACGGAAGATTCTTCGTGAGATGCGCCGTCTTCCGTTTCCGCTGGCTGCGCGGCCAGTGCTTCCTCCGCCGGAGCCTGTGGCGTTTCTGGAGTTTCAGCAGTTTTATTCGATGACCACAGCCGTTTGATACTTGAGAAGAAACCCATGCGTCTATCCTTAAAAAGAGGTCTGCGGATGCGAGGCGGGAGCGTTGAGCAACCGTACCATGCGACTATTTGCGTACTTGTGCCGTCCCGTCAAGCCCTGCTTTTCGGAGGGGGTAAACCACGTCGGCCTTGAGGGACGGTACAGGGATTTTGCCTTTTGGGCCTGTTTGAGAGGGGTGAGAATCACGAAGTTTAAATTTTTTTACAAAAAGGGTTGATCTCGGTTTAGAGTTATGAGAAAAGAAACGCGAACACTGGATTGTCCTGTGTTCGTCGATCAAGGAATTTTATTTAAGAAGGAAGGAATACAAATGAAGCGCATCGTGACTCTGCTTCTTGCTGCCGGCCTCGTGCTCGGCGCTGCTGCTGGTTCTCAGGCTGCTGATATCAAGGCCAAGGGCAACTGGACGTTTACTTGGCAGTTGGGTGACAATAACCTGTTCGAAAAGAACGGCGACAAGTTTACCGCCAAACAGCGTCTGCGTACCCAGATCGACGTCATCGCCTCTGAATCCCTGAAGGGCGTTCTGTTCCTCGAAATGGGCGACCAGAACTGGGGTAGCTCTAAGGATGGCGCTTCTCTCGGTACTGACGGCAAGATCGTCAAGGTCCGTTACAGCTACGTTGACTGGGTGATCCCCCAGACCGACGCCAAGGTCCGTATGGGTCTCCAGAACTTCAGCCTTCCCGGCTTCATTTCCAACAACCCCATCCTCGGCGGCGGTTCCGCTGACGGCGCTGGTATCACCATCTCCGGCCAGTTTACCGAAAACGTGGGCGCCAGCCTCTTCTGGCTCCGCGCTGAGAACGACAATACCGGCGAGTATCGCGGCAATCCTTCCAGTAACGCTATGGACTTCGTGGGCTTGACTGTTCCCATGACCTTCGACGGCGTGAAGGTGACCCCGTGGGCCATGTATGGCGCGCTTGGCCGTGATAGCTTCACGAACACTGCTGACAATAAGGACTCGGGCGTTGTCAATGGTCTGCTCCCCACTGGTGTTGATGGTGCGATGCTGAAGGGTGTTGATCTTGATCGTCACGGCAACGCTTGGTGGGTTGGCGTCGCTTCCGAACTGACTTACTTCGATCCTTTCCGTTTTGCTCTTGACGCCGCTTACGGTAGCGCTGACATGGGCTCTATCGGGGGCTTTGATGTTGAGCGTTCCGGTTGGTTTGCCTCCATCCTCGGCGAATACAAGATGGATTACTTCACCCCCGGCATCCTGTTCTGGTATGCTTCTGGTGATGACTCCAACTGGGCTAACGGTTCCGAACGTATGCCGGTCGTTGAAGGTTCTTGGACCGCTTCTTCTTATGGCTTCGACGACAACTTCGGTCGTGACGCGTGCGACATGATCGGCTTGACCAACGATGGCAAGATGGGCGTGTATCTCCAGGCGAAGGACATTTCCTTCATGGAAGATCTGACGCACATCTTCCGCGTCGGTTTCATCAAGGGTACCAACAATACGGAAATGGCTCGTTGGGGCATCACTTCGCCTACCGGTACGAGTGGTCGTGAGCTGTACCTGACCACGGCCGATAAGGCTTGGGAAGTCAACTTTGACACCCAGTACAAGATCTACAAGGATCTGACCCTGGCCGTTGAAGTCGGCTACATCAACCTCGACCTCGACGAAAACGTCTGGGGCAAGGGTGTTGTTGATTCCTACCGTGAAAACAACGTTCGCGGTGCTGTGACCTTGCAGTACACCTTCTAATTGAAGTCGGCTGACGCCGATTCCGGTTAGTTTTGATGAGGAGGGAGTTTCGGCTCCCTTCTCTTTTTATATTTGATGCGTTGCACGGGCTCTGGAGAGGCTTCCTGACCGTGCAACGCGTGGATCCCAAAGCAATCGGACTGGTTTTGTATCCTATTGCGCAAAAAGCACTTCTCCCCTTGACTCGGAAAGAACGCCGGGATTAGACTTCTGCGGTAGTGGAGCAATCTCCTTGCCGTAAGGGAGGGTGTTCCGTAACACTCACGTTTAGAGGGGGAATAGTATGCCTTCATGGATGTATTTTGTGTTGGCCCTGGCAGGGCTGCTGGCTGGGTATTGTGTGTATGGCGCCATTGTGGAAAAGGTGTTCGGGCCTGATCCCAACCGCCCCACGCCTGCCTGCAAAATGCCTGACGGTGTGGACTATGTGGAGATGAGCCCTACCAAGGTGTTTCTGATCCAGCTGCTGAACATTGCCGGTCTTGGCCCCGTCTTCGGGCCGATCCTTGGTGCCCTCTACGGTCCCATAGCTCTCCTGTGGGTCGTAATCGGATGCGTGTTCGCCGGTGCCGTACATGACTACTTCTCGGGGATGTTGTCCGTCCGCTATAACGGCAAGTCCGTGCCGGATATCGTCGGGTACAACCTCGGCGACCTCATCAAGAAGCTCATGCGCGTGTTCGCCGTCGTGCTGCTCATTCTAGTGGGCGTGGTCTTCGTGGCGGGGCCCGCTGGCCTGCTGTCCCAGTTGACCGGTATGCACAGTATGCTCTTTGTGGCGATCATCTTTGCGTACTACTTCCTCGCCACTATTCTGCCCGTGGACAAGATCATCGGCCGCGTCTATCCGTTCTTCGCTGTACTGCTGGTGTTCATGGCCGTTGGGCTGCTGGGCGCTCTGGCCTTCAAGGGGTACACCTTCTACAGCAACATCGAATGGACCATGCATAGCCCCTCCGGCCTGCCCGCCTGGCCGCTGGTGTTCATTACTATCGCCTGCGGCGCTTGCTCCGGCTTCCATGCCACGCAGTCTCCGCTGATGGCCCGGTGCATCAACAACGAAAAGCATGGCCGTAAGATCTTTTACGGTGCGATGATTGCGGAAGGCGTTATCGGGCTTATCTGGGTGACCCTCGGCATGTCCTTCTACTCCGATACGGCCGCTCTTGCCGCCGCCCTCGGCCCCAAGGGGAACGCCGCGCTGGTCGTGAACAACATCTCCGTGGAACTGCTTGGCGTGTTCGGTGGCGCCCTTGCCGTCCTCGGCGTTGTGGTGCTGCCCGTGACATCCGGCGATACGGCCTTCCGTGCTGCCCGTTTGACCATTGCCGACGCCATCGGCTATGATCAGCGCCCGCACAAGAACCGCCTGATGATAGCCGTCCCGCTGTTTGTCGTGGGCGTCGCTTTGAACTTCATTCCCTTTGGGATGCTGTGGCGTTACTTCGGATTTGCCAACCAGGCCCTCGCCGCCATCATGTTGTGGGCTGCGGCCGCCTACTTGCTGCATCGCGGCAAGTTCCATTGGATTGCCTCCGTGCCCGCTTGCTTCATGACTGCCGTGAGCGCCGTGTATATCTGTTTTGAGAAGACGATGGGCTTCGGCATGTCCTACGAGCTGTCCAATATCGTGGGTATCGCCATAGCGCTGATTTGCTTCGCGCTGCTGTTGACCGCAGGCCGCAAGGTTCAGCCTACTGATGATCTGAGCGTTTGACCCGAAAAAGGGGCGCCCGGATTGGAGCGCCCCTTTTTTCGGTGGAAGGGGAGCTCCGATTTAAACATCGAAACGCCTTTTTTCCGCTTTCTCGGGCATGAGAAGCGATTGCCTTTTTATCTGTTCCAGTTATAGTCCGCCGACCCTCCTTGAGACAGTGTTTCAAGGAGGGTTGTCTTTCTCCTTTTTTCCTTTTTGAGGTCTTTCATGTCTACGAAGCGTCGAGCCTATCTCACTGAAATGAAAACGCAGCTTACTCTTGCCGTTCCAGCCCTTTTGGCGCAGATCGCCATGATTTCAATGGGGTTTGTGGATATGGTCATGACAGGCCGGGTGGGGGCGGTGGATATGGCGGCTGTGGCGCTGGCCGGATCGCTCTGGGTTCCGCTCGTCCTGTTCGGGCAGGGGCTGCTGCTCGCGGTTACGCCGTGCGTGGCGCAGCTTCGCGGGGCTGGGTCCATGCGGAGCGGCGAACACATGCAGGGTGTCGGGCACGTCATGCGGCAGGGTATCTGGATGGCGCTGTTCATTTCGGTTCCGCTCATCCTTATCGTGTATCTGGTATCGTTCCATCTCGCCGATATGGGCGTTGAGGGGGCTCTCGGGCTCATGACGGGGCAATACCTGCGGGCGATCATCTGGGGCGCTCCTGCCTACCTGCTGTTCGTGGCTTTGCGCTGCGGCATGGAGGGGATGGCGCTTATGCGTCCGGCCATGTTCGCGGGCTTTATGGGGCTGCTCATCAATATACCGTGCAACTATATCCTGATTTTCGGCAAGCTCGGCCTCCCGGCGCTCGGCGGGCCGGGTACGGGCGTCGCCACGGCGATCGTCTATTGGGTCATGTTCCTGACGATGGTGGTGTACGTGTGCCGGCATACCTACTTGCGGGAATTGATGACCTGGCGGGTATGGGAAGTCCCCGTTTGGGCGACGCTCAAAAAGCTGGCGGGCATTGGTTTTCCCGGTGCGCTGGCCATGCTGTTTGAGGTGACGCTGTTCGCGGCGGTGGCGCTGCTCATCGCGCCGCTCGGGGCCATTCAGGTGGCGGGACATCAGGTCGCCCTGAATTTCAGTTCGTTGCTGTTCATGGTCCCTTTGTCCATCGGTACTGCGGCGACCATCCGCACGGGGTTTGCCCTCGGGCGCAAGTCGGTGGAGGCCGTCCGCGTGGCGAGCCGATCTTCGTGGCTTTTGGCCTGCATGGCGGCGTGTTTCACGGCGTTGGTGACCATCCTCTGGAGGCATCAGATCGCCGCCGTCTACAACAACGATCCGGTGGTGCTCGGGCTGGCGTCGCACTTGCTGCTGTTTGCCGCGACCTATCAGATTACGGATGCCGTGCAGGTGGTCAGCGTCGGTATTCTGCGTGGGTATAACGATACGCGGGCCATCCTGTGCGTGACGCTGATTTCCTACTGGGTGTTCGCCCTGCCTGTGGGGTATACGCTTGGCAGGACGCATTTGTGGGGCGATCCCCTTGGCCCGCAGGGGTTCTGGACGGCGTTTATTGTCGGCGTATCCATTGCAGCCGTCCTTCTGGTCATCAGGGTTCGCGTGTTGGAACGCCGGTTGCTCTCCGGATTTGATCGGATCAGGGTCATGGAAGGGTAAAAGAGATTGGGGAGGCCGCGCGGCGGGAGTTCGTTCCTGCGGAGGATTTGGCTAAGATGATAGCCCGTTGAAGGAATTCTTTAACGGGCTTTGTTTTTTGTAAAGCCTTCATGGGAGGTTCGATAAGGTCAAAATCTTTGAGAGGGGCGGGGAGGTTTGGAGTGGGCGGGGAGAGCGTTCTCTAGAAAGTTCTCCCCGCCCACTCCAAGAATCTACTTCCCTCTCCTTTTTGCCCAATATTCTCGGACGGCCTTGTTGTGAGCGGCTAAATTGGTGCTGAACACATGAGATCCGTCTTCCCCGCGCGCGACAAAATAGATGTAGTCGTGCTGCTCAGGGTTAGCGGCAGCTTTGAGGCAGGCGAGGCCCGGCGAGCAGATGGGGCCGGGCGGCAGGCCGGGGTGCTTGTAGGTGTTGTAGGGGTTGCCCTCGTCGTCGAGATGTTTGCGCCGCAGATTGCCGTCGAAACTTTCCCCGAGCCCGTAGGCCGTGGTGGGATCGGCCTGGAGCAGCATGTTGAGCCGCAGCCGGTTGGCGTATACCCCGGCGACGCGTGGCCTCTCGGAGGGTACGGCTGTTTCCCGTTCGACGATGGAGGCCAGCGTGACCAGACGCCGTACCTCGTCGCGCCCGGAAGGGCCCGGGCGCTTGCCGCCTGGCCAGAGCGGGGCGGTCCTGCGCCAGAAGTTGTCGATAAGCCGTCCGACGACCGATTTTGCGGTGGCTTCGTTGAGTTCCAGCGGACGCATGATCAGATAAGTGTCCGGGAACAGGAAGCCTTCCGCGCTGTCGAACGGAATGCCCCAATGCCGCAGAAAGGCGGGGTCATGGACGAGCTTGTCGAAATCCTCGAAACGCACCATCTGCGCCTCTTCCAGCCGCTTGCCCACTTCCCACCAGGCGAGGCCTTCGGGGATTGTTACCCGGTCGAGCAGGGGGGAACCGTTGACCAGTTGATCGATGACCTGCTGCGGCGTCCAGCCCGTGTTGATCCGGAACCGTCCGGGTTTGAGCGCGTGGGGGATATCCCTGTAGTTCATCCAGCGGAGCAGGAGTATGAACTTGTCGGCATTGCGCACGGCCCCAAGGCGGACCAGCTCAGGCGTCAGGGTACGGAACGTCGTGCCGGGATTGACGGTCACTTCCACGTCTTGCGCGGGCGCGACGGCGGGATCGGTACCGGGGCTGTTCAGGAAGTCATAGGCCAGCCAACCGGCTCCGCCGCAAGCCAGCAGGACCAGCAGCATGAACCCGAGCAGGAAGCGCGGCCAGAGCCGTTTGGGTTTGGGCGTCTCGGGCGCGGAAGCGGGCAGAGGCGTTTCCGGCTCCTCCCCATCAAGGGGAGAGGCCTCGCCGGGCTTCTTGTCAGTCGGCTGCCAGTTCTCTGCTTCGGGGGATGACGCATCGGAATGTTGTTGATCCGGAGGAGCCTGTTGATTCCGTGTATCCGATACGCCGGAAGGTATGCCTGTTTCTTCTGGGCGCGGGGCGCCGGGGTCGGCAGGTGTGTTTTTGGTTTCTTCGGGGGATTCGTTCATATGGTTTTCCGTTTGGCTTCCGGTTGATCGAGGAAAGATTGCAGGATGCGCACGGCGGCCTGCTGGTCGAGTACGGCCCGGCCTTGAGCCGCGGAACGTCCGGCGTCCCGGAGGTCCCTTTCGGCTTCGTAGCTGCTGAGGGCTTCCTCCATCCAAAACAGGGGGAGGGTGGTGCGCCGGGCGAGGCTCTTGGAAAAGTTGCGGACCTGCCGGGTCGTGAGGCTTTCCTCGCCGTCGAGGTTGATGGGAAGCCCTATGACGATGGCGTCCGTGGCTTCGGCCTCAATGAGGGCGAGCAATTCCTCAAAAAAGGCGGCGCGGGTACGCATGAGGATGGTTTTGCGGGGAAAGGCCATGCTGCCCCCGGTATCCGAAACCGCAATGCCGGTGCGTTTCTGGCCGTAGTCTATGGCGAGGTACTTCATAAAAATCCTTTGCGGAATGCGTCGGTATGCCCCGGAATGAAAGCGGCGCTCCGTGTCGCGGAAAGCCCTGTTGAAGGGATTCCGTAAGGGCCACCGTCCCGTAACCGGGCGAAGACACACTATCCCGCGCCCCGTCAGGACGCAACCCGTTGTGGACCCGCGCGGGGGGTGCTAGAAAGAAACGGTCCTTACAATCTCAACCAAGGAGATGTTTATGGATTTTCTTGAGCTTGTAACCGGGGCCCGGACCTGCCGCCGTTTCCGGGAAGCCGAGGGGATGTCCGCCGGAATGCTGGATTGGCTTATCGAGTGTGCCCGCGTGACGCCTTGCGGTGGAAACGCGCAGGCGTTGCGGTTTGCCGTTGCGGAATCCCCGGAAGCTTGCGCCGCCGTTTTCCCGGCGTTGAAATGGGCGGGGATGCTGACCGATTGGGACGGCCCCGAAGCGGGTGAGCGTCCCACCGGTTACGTCGCCATTCTCGGTGAGGCGGGGACGCGGGCAAAACTGAATGCCATTGATGCGGGCATCGCCGCGCAGACCATCCAGCTGGCGGCGTATACGCGGGACCTCGGCTGCTGCATTTTCCTGTCCTTTGATCCGCGCAAGATCCGGGAGGTGCTGGGCATCCCCGAGAACCTTGAGCCGCTGCTCGTACTGGCGCTCGGTTTCCAAAAGGAAGTCCGCCGCGTTGAAACCGTGGGGGCTGACGGCTCCGTGAAGTACTGGCGCGACGCGCAGGGCGTGCACCATGTGCCGAAGCGTCCTCTTGAGGATCTGCTGATCATCAAAAAGTAGTGGAAAGAAGGAAGAAAACGGCTCTTTACAGAAGAGAGGCCGCTCGCTATAGTCATCCGAGCTAGGGGAGCCTGTCAAGGCTGAGAGTGGGTTCGTCCCAGACCCTTGGAACCTGACGCAGCTGGTACTGCCGTAGGGAAGCGTCATCATGCCTGATCCTGAGAACGCCCGTCCCTCGTGACGGGCGTTTTTTGGTTGATGGCCAACCGCACGAGGCTTTCATGAATATCACCGTAAACGGCGAGATCACCGTATGCAATGAGGGGGCGACGCTGCTTGACCTTATCCTCCGGCTCGGGTTGTCGCCTGAAAAAATCGTGGTGGAGCGGAACAGGGACATCGTGCCCGCCGGGACGTTTGCCGAAACCGCCTTGCAGGACGGCGACACGCTCGAGCTGTTGCAGTTTGTCGGCGGCGGGTAAAGAGGGGTATTCCCGGAACAGGCGAATCTCCTGAAGGACGGAGGCGTCTCCGCCTTCCTTTGTCTTTCCTCCCTCATGCGTCGGCTGCTGGGGGGACCCGACAGGCGTTGCTCCGCACCGCCGGGTGCTCTTTTCGGAGCGTTCTTTTGGGGTGTTTGCCCCGTCATATTTTCCGAGTGTTCACTCAAGGATGGGCTATGAAAACGAGTTCGGATGCATTGATCATCGGCGGTGTGGAACTGCACAGCCGTCTGTTCATCGGTACGGGAAAATACGGTTCGGACAGCCTGATTCCGGCGGTCGCGGAAGCTTCCGGCGCGGAAGTCATCACCGTGGCGCTGCGGCGTGTGGATCTCGGCAACTCGAAAGACAATGTGCTGAGCCACATCCCCGGCACGATGCGGCTTTTGCCGAACACGTCCGGCGCGCGTACCGCCGACGAGGCCGTGCGCATCGCCCGTCTGTCCCGTGCCGCAGGATGTGGCGACTGGATCAAAATCGAAGTCATCTCCGACACGCGCCATCTCCTGCCCGACGGCTACGAAACCGCCAAAGCCACGGAAACCCTCGCCAAGGAAGGCTTCACCGTCCTGCCGTACATGAACCCCGATCTGTATGTGGCCCGCGATCTCGTGAATGCCGGAGCCGCCGCCGTCATGCCCCTCGGTGCGCCCATCGGCACGAACCGCGGCCTCCAGACCAAGGAAATGGTCCGTATCCTCATTGAAGAAATCAGCCTGCCCATCGTTGTCGATGCGGGCATCGGCAAGCCTTCGCAGGCCTGTGAAGCTATGGAAATGGGCGCGGCGGCCTGCCTCGTAAACACAGCCATTGCCACGGCGGGCGATCCGGTACGCATGGGCGCGGCCTTCGGCGAAGCCGTGCGCGCCGGGCGCAACGCCTTCCTTGCCAAGGCAGGCCCGGTCTTGCAGGGCGGGGCGTCGGCCTCCTCGCCGCTGACCGGGTTCCTCGGCGGCCATGACGAGGGGGCCGCGTCATGAGCCGCCTGTTTTCCGACGTCCTGCCGGAGTGGCCTTTGGATGAAGTGGAGGCCGGGCTGGCCTCGGTCACGGAAACGGATGTGCTGGCCGCGCTGGAACTGGCGGAAAACGGCCGACGCCTGAACGCCCGGGATTTCATGGCGCTGGTATCTCCCGCCGCCTCTCCGTATCTTGAAACGATGGCCCGTATTGCCCGCGACGTGACGGTCCGGCAGTTCGGGCGCTCCATCCAGTTGTTTACGCCGCTTTATCTCGCCAACTACTGTACCAACCAGTGCGTGTACTGCGGCTTCAACACCAAGAACCATATCCACCGCTCCATGTTGACGATGGACGAGGTGGAGGCCGAAGGCAAGGTCATCGCCGCGACCGGGCTCCGCAACATCCTGCTTTTGACCGGTGACGCTCCGAAGCTGACCGGGCCCGCGTACATCGCGGAGGCGGCCCGTCGCCTGCGCCCGTATTTCCCGAGCATCGGCGTCGAGGTCTATTCCATGAGCGAGGATGACTATCGGATGTTGGTGGACGCGGGAGTGGATTCGTTCACGATGTTTCAGGAGACGTATAACGAGGAGCTGTACCTCAAGCTGCATCCCGCCGGTCCCAAGCGCGATTTCCGGTTCCGTCTGAACGCTCCGGATCGGGCGGCCCGGGCGGGTATGCGTTCTGTGAACGTGGGCGCGCTGCTCGGCCTCGATCAGTGGCGGCGCGACGCCTTTTACACCGGGCTGCACGCGGACTGGATTCAGGCGACGTATCCCGGTGTGGACATCGCCGTTTCCGCGCCGCGTATGCGTCCGCATGAAGGTTCGTTCAACGACATCCATCCCGCTTCCGAACGGGATTTGGTGCAGTATATCCAGGCACTCCGGCTCTATCTGCCCGCCGCCGGGATCACGCTGTCCACGCGCGAGCGCCCGTTCCTGCGCGATCGGCTCATCGGGCTTGGCATCACCAAGATTTCGGCGGGCGTTTCCACCGCCGTGGGCGGACATGCCCATGCCGCGCAGGATGTCGCCGAGGAACACGACACAGCCCAGTTTGAGATCGCCGACGATCGGGATGTTGATCAGATGATTGCCGCCATTGAGGCGCAGGGATACCAGCCCGTGTGCAAGTCGTGGGAGCCTCTCGACGAAGCGTACGCCTGCGGCAAGTCGGCGTAGGGAGAGGGACGTGTGGAGGCTGGGGAGACTGGGGAGGGAAGGCCGCTCGGCGGGAGTTCCGTTGTGCGGGATGTTGTGGATGAGGTGCGGAATGGCGGATGGGGTTATTGGCTGGGATGTGGTATTGGAAGGGCATCTTGCGGCGGAACAGTGCAAGGTGTTGGCATCGGCGCGCATCGGCATGGCCGGAGCGGGCGGGTTAGGCTCCAACTGTGCCGTCTTTTTGGCCCGGACGGGTATTCGGGATTTCGTGATTGCGGACCCGGATGTGGTGGCGTTGTCCAATTTGAACCGCCAGCATTTTTTCCCCCGGCATTTGGGATTGCCGAAGGTGGAGGCGCTGGGCGCGGTCTTGCGGGAACTGAATCCGTCCGTCATCCTGCGGCTTGAGCAGCGGGCTCTTGATGGCCCTTCGGCCTGTGGATTGTTTGCCGGATGCGACATCGTCGTCGAGGCCGTGGATGATCCCGAAGTGAAAAAGAATCTCGTCGAAGCATTGCTGTTGGCCGGGCATCGTGTGGTTTCCGCCTCCGGCATGGCCGGGTGGGGCGGCGTTCCGATGACCGCCCGGAAGCTCGGAAGCCGTCTCGTCGTGGTTGGCGATCACGTCAGCGGTATCGGGCCCGGTATGCCGCCCCTTGCGCCTCGCGTCGTCATGGCCGCCGCTATGGAGGCCGATGCCGTTCTGGAAATGTTGCTGGGCGAGTGTCGCTGAAGCATTGGGAAAGGGAGGAAAGGTTTTCTGAAGGACGCTTTCCCCTACTCTCCTCAAAACCTATCTCTCCTTTTCCCTAAAACACTCGACGTTATTGAATCCCCGTTTCCCATTGTGCGATCCACAAAAGAAAAGTCCCGAACCGCATAAGGTCCGGGACTTGCTTTTTACCGAAATGCCGGGGGACGCCCTGTAAGGGGGGCAGCTTCCCGTGCCGCCCATCCCGCCATTGCCCTTACAAAAGTTTTAGGGGGATGGGGTTCGTGGAGGGGAAAGGGAGCCCTTTTTGAAAAAGGGCCCTTTCCTCTCCACGATTCACTTCATCTACACATTCTCAACCTGCTGGATGCCGTCGAGCTTCCAGGTGCCGTCGCCGGAGGCGGGGCGGACGAAATGCCAGATTTCGCGGACGTCGATGGGCGCTTCCTGCGAGGGGTCTTCGCGGAGCAGGACGTTGAAATAGACCTGCGCGATCTGCTCGTCGCCGACGGTGTCCACGGAGAGGAGCGAGGCGTTCACGAGCATGATTTCGGTGTTGCCGGGGGTCTTGTCCTCGGCGGCCTGCTGCTGGATCTCCTTCTGGAACGCTGGGGTGGAGAACTGGGCGATATCGGAAAGATCGCGCTTGTCCCACGCATTGTTCAGACGGGTATAGGCGGCCTTCGCGCCGCGAAGGAACTCTTCTTCATCGAATCCGGCAGGCTTCTTGGGTTCATCCTGATACAGGGGCTGCTGGCCGGAAGACGGCGTGGTCAGCGCCTCCCAGTCAAAACCGCCCTTGCCGCTTTGGGGAGCCGCCGTACGCTGATGCGTCGAATCGGAGCCGGGCGTGCTGCGGAGCGAGTCGAAACCGCCCGCATTGGGCTGTCCTGCGCCCTGTGTTGCGGCGCGGCGTCTGCTGAAGAACTTGAACGCGAGGAAAAGGAGACCGCCGATAAGGATGATGTCGAGGAAGCCGCCGCCATTGAAGCCGCCGCCAAAGAGCAGCGAGCCGAGCAGACTGCCGGCGAGAAGGCCCCCGAGCATACCGCCCATGCCTCCGAAAAGACCACGGCTCGGAGCGGCGGAGTTGGCCATCTGCTGGCTCTGGCGGTTGGTCTGCTGATTGAACGAGGAGGAAGGATTAGAGGGCAGCGGTTTCGTGTAGGGCTGGCTCATGGACGGGCGTCCGCCGAAGGAACGGCCACCGCCGATACGAGCGGCGTCGGCCTCACCATAGGCGAAAGCCAGCATGACCAGAACCAGTACGGCGCTGAGACAGGCATAAAACGACTTGGGCATGATGTGTCCTCTGGATGGTTGGGCAGGCATTTCCTGCCGCTGGTTTGGGTGTTGCAGTGTATAGGGTAAGGACGAAGAGGGAAAAAAGCAAGCCCGGCACGTCCTTGCTGGGGAGCGCAACCGGGCTTTCTCATATGGCGGAGGCATCAGGGGCGCATCCATTGGTCGGAGGATGCGGCGAGCGCCTGCATGTCGTTGATGAGCTTGCTGGTGTGGTACCCGTCGGCCGCCGCATGATGGACGGAGACGGCGATCGGCAGGAGCGTGTCCGGCCCCTGAGCGAAGTACTTGCCGAAGGTGATGATGGGCGGCAGGAAGGGCGGTTCCGTGGCCTGCACATGGGCCATGCCGGTAAAGCTCAGCCACGGCAGCGCGGACATGGGACAGCAGTTGGCCGGCCTGCCGGGTTTGGCCCGGACGCCTTTGATATCTTTGTAGGTTTCCATGTCGTGCAGGACGTTTTGGTAGAAAACGGGAAACGATTCGTCGTACTCGCTCCAGACGTCCGAAAACGTTTTGTCGTCGTCATGGAAGATCGTATAGGACGGATTGATGAAATCCCAGTAGCCGGGCGCGCCGTGTTCGTTGAAGCCCATGCGGAATTCCCGGTTCGCGTTGATGGCCCGCGCCGTGATGTAGAGCAGGAGCGGGTAAAAACGCAGGCCGAGGGCCTTGCCGCGTTCGCGCAGGGCGGTGACGGTCAGGTGGGCTGTCAGGTCGTAACGGCATTTCACCGTGCGTATATAGTAGTCGAAATGCTCGCTGCGAGGCCATGCCGCCCGATCGAGCAGGTGAAATGAGGCATCGCGCATGGTTTATTTCTTGCTTGGAGCCGTTTTGGGGCAGTCGTTCATGTAGACCCAGAAAATGGTCTTGATTTCCAGCGGCTTCTGCTTGCCTTCGGGATCTTGGAGGGGATCGCCGGCCATACTGGTCGAGAAAGCCCACCAGCCGGGGAGCGGACAGACGAACGTGAAGACGCCCTGGCTGTCGGCTTTGACCTGCTGCGTGGCGCCGAAGGCGGAAATGGGCTGCGGCGTGGGCTGCTTATCCTGCTTTTTGGCCTTGGGCTGGGCCTTGTCGTCCTGCGGCGGCGCGTTGGGATCTTCCGGCTGGGCAACGTTGGGCTTGATCGCCGGATCGAGGCGGGCCACGTCGATGAGCGCCCCGGGGATGGGGGTGCCGTCGAAGAGGGCCTGCCCGGAGAAGGCCATGCCCGAGCACAGGCCGAAGGGGCGGCTCAAGGGCGAGATCTCAAAGCTGATGTTGGCGGGCTTGTCCCAGCCTTCGGCGGACCCGTAGGCCGGGATCTGCACCTTGGTGACGTACTGGACGAACTTGTCCTGTTCGGGGACCCAGCCCGCCTTGGTTTGCATGACGAGCTGGTAGACGCCGGGGTGGGGCAGGGAAATGTTTGTGGTCCATGCGCGAGCACCGTAGGCGACGACTTCGTCGAGGACGGAGAGGTGTTCGCTCCGGTCCATGTTGTCTCCGCTGTAGCGCAGTGCCGTGAAGACTTGCGGGCGTTCAATAGGGATGCCCGCGCCCGTTGCCGGATCAATGGCGCAGATGACGAGGTTGAGGGATGTTTTTTCCGGGTCGTCAACGATGGGGCTGTCGGGAAGGACCAGTCCGAAACCGGCATGGGCCGGAGAGGCCAAAAGTATGGCCAGTCCGAGGGTCATCAGGATACGTCCGAACATGAAAGGCCTCCGCAGTCGGAATTCTCAGCTGTTTTTGGGGAGTGACTCGTGTGGGGAGCTCCAGTTGTACTGGAAGTCGTGCTTTTCGCGCGGCGTTCTGGCGACGACGGCCACATCCACGGCGGCGGCCCCGGCATGTGGATCGAGCAGGGCGAGGGCGGCGCGGCGCAAGGTTGTGCCGGTCGTGTAGGTGTCGTCGACAAGCAGGATGCGCTTGCCCCGGACTTCCGGGAGGGAAAGGAACGCGCTCTTGAGGTTGGCGACGCGTTCGGCTTCGCTCAGGCCCACCTGATGCCGGGTGGGGTGCTGGCGGAGCAGCAGATCGGGCACGAGCGGCACGCCGAGGGCATCGGACAGGGGGCGGGCCAGTTCCTGGCACTGATTGAATCCGCGCTCGCGCAGCCGCGTGGAGTGCAGGGGCACGGGGACGATGGCGTCGGGCTTGGGCAGATCCTTGCAGGAGAGGGCGAGGAACCGCCCGAGCAGGTGCAGCACGGCGGGGTCGGCACCGAACTTGCCGCGCAGGAGAAGCGTTTTCAGCGCGCCGCTGTATGCCCCGTAGAAGCGGAAATGCTCCCACGGCGGCGGCGTCTTTTGGCATGTCTCGCACAGGGCGGGCTCGGAGTCTGAGAAGGGCTGGAGTTCGCCGCACGAGGGGCAGTAGCCTCCCTTGCGTGGACGGAGCAGGGCCCGGCAGGAAGGGCAGAGGGGGATCTGCATACGCTGCTCGTTGTCGGCATCGGCTGGCAGTTCCCCCCGGTTCAGCGGGGAAAAAGGGATATGGCACAGGATACAGCGCCGCTCATCCAGCGAAGTGGCGTGGAGCAGATCCCGTAACGGTTGGAGAAAACGAAAGCTTCGTTCATTCATGATAGAAACGTGTGGCCTGTTCGGCGGCTTCGAGCCCGAATCGTTCAATCTGGGCAATGGCTTGTGAATGCAAAAGATCGGTGGGCCGCTCCACGCCGCGCAAAAGCAGCGGCTCATGCAGGCTGAATCCCAGCGTATCCAAAAAACAGCGCAGGATCAGGAGGTTGGCCTCAAAGAGCCTGTCGCCCCGCGTACGCGCCGCGCAAAGGACGGCATGGGCGGGACGGCGCGGCGTGCGCGTTCCTTCCCGGCGCTGTTCCCAAAAAATCTGTGCCCGGTCGATGAAGCCCTTGAGCAGCGCCGGGGGGCCATAAAAATAGACGGGGATGTTCAGGATGAGGCTGTCCGCGTGTTCCATCCGCCGGAACAGATCCGCAACGTCGTCCCCATCAAAGACGCAATGCCCCGGGTGTGCGGAACAATAGCCGCAGCCGATGCAGGGATGGATCGCGTATTCCCTCAGCCTGATGCGGTCCACGGTCGCGCCGCGCGATAAAAGGGCCTGTTCCAGCAGACGGGCGGCGGCGTCGGTGCTGCCGTCGGGATGCGGACTGCAGGCCAGAAGGCAAACGTGCGGCGTTTGTTCGGGAGGGTCCAGTTCGGCGCGGGAAGGGAAGGGCGATTCCATGAATCCTCCTTTTGTCGGGCGGAGAACACGTTTGTGCCGGAACGCCGGAGAAAGGCTGGTTTAAAACCATTCTCCCCGACAGGGAGGATGTCAATGATTTTGGGAAAACGCTCCGGCCCGGAGTTTGGGCCGGAGCGGCGGCTTCTAGTCGGAGAAAACCCATTCGAGGATGGCTTTCTGGGCGTGCAGGCGGTTTTCCGCTTCATCCCAGACAATGGAGGCTTCGCTTTCCATGACCTCGTCGGTCACTTCCTCGCCGCGATGGGCGGGCAGGCAGTGCAGGAACTTGACGCCGGGAGCGGCGAGGCTCATGAGTTCGCTGTCCACGCAGAAGCCCTTGAAGGCTTCCTCGCGCTTTTTCTGCTCCTCTTCCTGCCCCATGGAGGCCCACACGTCGGCATAGATGTAGTTCGCGCCGTCGACGGCGAGCTTGGGATCGTGGGTCAGGAAGATCTTCGCGCCGGACTGGAGCGCAAGGGCGAGAAGCTGCTGATCGGGCTCATAGCCGGGGGCGATGGCCATGTTGAGCTGGAACGGGAAGTACATGGCGGCTTCGATCCACGAATTGGCCATGTTGTTGCCGTCGCCCACCCAGGTTACGGTGACTTTGGAGAAGTCGGGGGTGCGCTCGTAGATGGTCAGGAGGTCCGCCATGAGCTGGCAGGGATGGCCCTGATCGGTGAGGGCGTTGACCACCGGGAGGGAGCCGTATTCGGCGAGTTCGTCGAGCTTTTCCTGGCCGAACGTGCGGACGATGAGGCAGTCCACGTAGCGGGAGAGCACGCGGGCGGTGTCGCGCAGGGGTTCGGAGCGGCCGAGCTGGCTTTCGGCGGGGGTCATGAAGATGGTCGTGCCGCCGAGCTGGCGGACGGCGACGTCGAAGGAGACGCGCGTGCGCGTGGAGGCTTTTTCAAAAATGAGCGCAGCAACCTTGCCGTCCATGCAGTGACCGCGATAGTTGGTCTCTTTCATTTCCTTGGCACGGCGGATGATTTCCCATGCCCCGCTGTGTCCGAGGTCGCGGATTCTCATGAAATGCTTTGGCATGACGTTCTCCTGTATGGACGCGTTGGAAAAAGTGAAAAGGTGATGCCCGGCGGGCGGAAATCGACTTTGCGAACACATTTTTTTAGAATCAATCGTACTAAAAGTAAAGGATGGGCAGGACTGTGAAAGGGATTCATCTTGATCCGCACCGCGGATACCGGGAACGCTGCGCCCCGCGTGACGGCGAGCACGGGTTTCAGCTCGTGATCGGGGAGACGGATCTGCGGGTGACGGCGGTGTCGCCCCTGCCGGAAGGCTTCAAGGATGCCTTGGCGGCACGCGTGCGCACGCTGCGCGGCGAGCTGGAGGCGTGGATTGTGCTGCATCCCGAATTCCGGCACAGCCTTGTGCCCGTCCCGCTGTCCTGTTCCGCCCCTCCTCCCGAAATCGTCCGGCGCATGACCGAGGCTTCGGCTATCGCCGGGGTGGGGCCGTTCGCGGCGGTGGCGGGGACCATCGCGCAGATGGCGGCGGAATCGCTCGTGGACCGCTCTCCGGATCTCATCATAGAGAACGGAGGTGACATTTTCATGTACTCGCGGCGCGATCGTGTGGTGGGGCTGCTGCCCGACCCCGAGTCCGGGGTGCTCATCGGGCTGAATGTGGCGGCGTCGGCGTGCCCGTTGGCGCTGTGCGCCTCTTCCGCGACCATCGGGCACTCCCTGAGCTTCGGGCAGGGCGAGCTGGTGCTTGTGCGCTCCCCGGACGGGGCGCTGGCGGACGCGCTGGCGACGGCGTTGTGCAACCGTCTGCAAGGCCCCGGCGACGTCAAAGCCGTGGTGGGCTATGCCCGGCGCTTCGTGAAGCATGGGCTCACCGGGATTTTCGCCCAGTGCGGGGGAGCCATCGGCGTCTGGGGCGACATGGAGCTGACGGCGGTGGAGCAAGATTCTTGAAGAGCGGGGGAAGCCTCGGAGATGGGGGGGAACGTTTCTGAAGGCAGGGGAGCCCTTCCCCTCCTTCCCCAAAACTGCCGGCGCGGAGCCCTTCCCGCCCTTTCCAAAGGGGTATATCCCTGCCCGCAGCCTTTTCCGGCACAGAGTATCTTTTGTTATGAATCTCATCTCAATGCCGAAGTGTTCCAATCATTATTATGGGTAGAGCCATGCACACCATCACGCAACTTGCACCTGACGATATCCCCGCGGCGGCGGAGGTCATTCGGCAGGCGTTCGCCACAGTCGCCGAGGCTTTTGATCTCACGGAAGAGAACTGCCCCACGAACGGAGCCTTCCTGCGGGACGCGGCACTGGCCGAGGAACAGGAGCGGGGGACCGTCCTGTACGGCCTGTCCGATGAGGACGGTCTGTCCGGTTGCATGGCCCTCAAGCGGAAAGACGAGGCGACGTTCTCTCTCGAAAAGCTGGCTGTGGCCCCGTGGAGCCGGAACCGGGGATACGGCAGGGCGCTGGTGGCGCACGCCGTGGAGGAGGTGCGGCGGGCCGGAGGCGGAACGATCTGCATCGGGGCCATGTACGAAAACAGGAAACTGGTGCGCTGGTACGAGCGGCAGGGCTTCAGCATTACGGGAACCCGGAAGTTCGCGCACCTCCCGTTCGTGGTGTGTTTCATGGAGAAGAGCGTGTGAGGGCGGGGCGTCTTGGACAGGGCGGAGCACGGGTGGGATGCGGCGTTAGAAAGATTGATCAAGCGTTCAATTTGGACGATTGACCCCCTCTCAAAGGGGACGTACAAGGTTCTCATGAGAACTGAACATCCGAATGCTTCCTGCAATGTGGAACGTCCCGTCGTCTCCCTGCGCACCGTCATTATCGCCGTTGGGGCCGCCCAATTCATGCTGCCGTTCATGCTGTCCGGCGCGGGGCCGCTGCTGCCCGCCATAGGGCGGGATCTGCACGCCAGCGCCATGCAGTTGAGCCTCATCAACGCGGCCTACACGTTGTCGCTGGCGATTTTCCATCTGGTGGCGGGCCGGGTGGGGGACATGGTCGGGCGCAAGCGGCTTTTCCTCAGCGGCCTGTCGCTGTTCGTCGTCATGTCGGCCTTGCTGCCGTTCGTGACGAACATCTGGCTGTTCCTGTGCTGCCGTTTCGTACAGGCGATGGGCACCGCCATCATGAACACCTGCGCGCTGGCGATCCTGGTGAGCTGCGCGCCGCCGGAACAGCTCGGCAGGGTGCTCGGGCTCACTTCCATCGGCGTGTACAGCGGCCTGTCGCTCGGCCCCGGCCTGTCCGGGCTTCTCGGCACAGCCCTTGGCTGGCAGTTCCTCTTTTTCAGCGTGGTCCCCATCGGGATCATCGCGTGGCTGCTCATGTACTGCAATGTCCGCTGCGACTGGAAGGACGCCCCGGACGATCCCTTCGACTGGCGGGGGAGCCTCTTCTATACGCTTGCCGTCAGCCTGCTGTCCATCGGGGCGATCTGGCTCTTTTCCGGCGCATGGGCGGGCGTCCTGTTCGCCTTGGGGGTGGTGTTCCTCGGACTGTTCCTGTGGGAGGAGCGCCGCTCGCACCATCCCATCCTGGACGTCGCCTTCCTCGTGAGGAACAAGGCGTTCGCCCTGAGCACGCTGGCCTCCTTCATCAATTATAGTTCCATTTTCGGCGTGACCTTCTATTTTAGCCTGTACCTTCAAGGCGTCCACGGGCTGACCCTGCTCGAAACCGGGTTGCTCCTGTCGGCGCAGCCTGCCGTTCAGGTGTTTATTTCACCGCTTGGCGGGCGTATGGCGGACAGGCACGGCGCGGACATCATCGCCACGATCGGCATAGCGGTGTGCGGCGTCGGCCTGCTGCTGGCCTCTTCCCTCGACGGGGCGTCGTCGCTGTGGGTGGTCACGCTGGTCCAGCTTGTGATAGGCTCGGGCATCGCGCTGTTCGCGTCTCCGAACACCAGCGCGATCATGACCAGTGTGGACGAAGCGCACATGGGGCAGGCTTCGGGGCTGGTGGGTACGGCCCGCACGCTCGGGACGCTGTCGAGCATGGTCATCATTTCCCTGACCATGAACGCCTATCTGGGCGACGAGGCGCTCGGCCCGAACAATATTCCTGAGTTTCTGGAGGCGATGCACATCAATTTCGCCCTGTTCGGGATACTCAACCTGCTCGGGATCTTCTGTTCGCTCGGAAGGATGGGCGGCCGCGTCAGGCGTTTTTCGCATCGGCTGTTCCATCCGTGGAATCATCATTAAGACAGGTCGGTTATGACAAAGACACTTCTTCTGGATTGCGGCAGCGGCGGAAGGGCCTCCCAGCGGCTCATCAACGAACTCTTTCTCGAACAGTTCGATAATCCCATTCTCCGGACGCTGGACGACGCCGCCAAGCTGGAACTTTCCGGTCCCATCGCCATGAGTACGGACGGGTATACCGTCACCCCGCTGTTCTTCCCCGGCGGCAACATCGGCACCCTGGCGGTGCACGGCACGGTCAACGACGTGTCCATGCTCGGCGCGCGGCCCAGATATCTGACCTGCGGCTTCATCCTTGAGGAAGGGCTCGATCTCGATCTGCTGCGCAAGGTGGTGGAAAGCATGGCGGAGGCGGCCCGCAGCGCCGGGGTGCTCATCGTGTCCGGCGACACCAAGGTCGTGCCGCGCGGGGCCTGCGACAAGCTGTTCATAACCACGGCGGGCGTGGGCGAAATCCTTGCGGACCCGTCGCCGTCCGGCAGCGGCGCCCGGCCCGGCGACGCCATTCTGGTGAGCGGGGCCGTGGGCGATCACGGGCTTGCCGTGCTCGGGCAGCGCGACAGCCTTTCGTTCCTGCAAGGCGTCGAGAGCGACAGCGCCGCGCTCAACAAGATGGTGGAACGCCTGATGCTTGAGGTCGGGGATATCCATGTGCTGCGCGATCCCACGCGCGGCGGGCTGGCGACCACGCTGAACGAGATCGCCGGGCAATCCGGGGTGGTCTGTTCCATCGAGGAGGCCTCGATCCCGATCCACGATGCGGTGCGTTCCGGCTGCGACGTGCTCGGCCTCGATCCCCTGTACCTCGCCAATGAGGGCAAGATGCTGTGTTTTGTGCCGGAAGCCAAGGCTCAGGCCGCGCTCGACGTGCTCCGCTCCGAGCCGCAGGGACGCGAGGCCGCCCGTATCGGCACCGTGCTCGAAGCCGTGGCCCCGTCCCGTCCCGGTCAGGTCGTGCTCCAGACGCCCATCGGAGGCCGTCGCCTGTTGTCCATGCTTGAAGGCGACCAGTTGCCGAGGATTTGTTAGGAAAGTGAGGGAACAGGAAATGATGTGGGGAGGGGAGAAGGAACTTTTCTGAAGAAAAGCTTCCTTCTCCCCTCCCCACACCCCTCCCCTCATCTTCCAAAGACTTTTGTAACCGGCATCAGGCGCGGCGTTGTATGCCGGGCGGGGCCGGATGAAGAAACTTTAATGTCTGCGGGGGCTCACGAGCTGAATGCGGGGGATTGCTGCGCTGCCTCGTTTCCTCCTGAACTCCTTTCGTGCAGCCTCCCCCCGTCGAAGTTTTTGCTGGAGGGGGTACAGGGGAGGGCGCTTTTTTCAAAAAGCGTCGTCCCCCGATTCATCCGTCTTCATAATGAGAGGCTCCACAAACGCGGGAGCGAGGGCAAGGCACAGAGACTTTTGGGAAGGCGTTTTTTTCCTGTGGAAAGACAGCCTTCCCTTTCTGTTATAAAGAAAACCCTGTTGTCGTCATTTGCCAATCGGTGAAGCATGTCTTATTAGTTGGGGGATGCGGTGCTCGCCGTGTATCCTCTTTTTCGGGAGTTTTCATGATAGGTTTCCTCGTACGCAAGATTTTCGGTAGTAAAAACGATCGTTTTCTGAAAAAACTCAGGCCGCTGGTGGCTAAAATCAATGCGCTTGAGCCCGAAATGCAGGCCCTTGCGGATGAGGAACTGCCGCAGCGCTTGGCCGTCTATAGGGAACAGGTGCAAAACGGGGAAAAGGATCTGGACGCCGTTCTCCCCGAAGTGTTCGCCTTGGTCCGCGAGGCCAGTACCCGCGTGCTCGGTATGCGGCATTACGATGTGCAGCTGCTCGGCGCGATGGCTTTGCACAACGGCAAGATTGCTGAAATGAAAACAGGCGAAGGCAAGACCCTCGTCGCCACTCTCGCCGTCATCCTGAACTCGCTGGAAGGCAAGGGCGTCCACGTCGTTACCGTCAACGACTACCTCGCCAAGCGTGACGCCGAATGGATGGGCCGGCTGTACAACTTCCTCGGCCTTTCCGTGGGCGTCATCGTCGCGGGCCTGAGCGACGAACAGCGCAAGGAAGCGTACGGCGCGGACATCACCTACGGCACGAACAACGAGTTCGGCTTCGACTACCTGCGCGACAACATGAAATTTTACGCCGAGCAGCTGGTGCAGCGCGGCCACCATTACGCCATCGTCGACGAAGTGGACTCCATCCTGATCGACGAAGCCCGTACGCCGCTTATCATCTCCGGCGCGTCCGACGAATCCACCGATCTGTACCAGAAGGTGGACGAAGTTGTCCGCACACTCGAAAAGGAAAAGCACTACACGGTCGACGAAAAGGGCAAAACCGCGTCGCTCACCGACGAAGGCGTGCTGTACGTGGAAGAACAGCTTGGCATCGAGAACCTCTACGACACCGCCAACATCACCGCGCAGCATCATGTGTTGCAGTCCCTCAAGGCGCACACCGTATTCCGCCGCGACGTCGACTACATCGTGAAGGACGATCAGGTCGTCATAGTCGACGAGTTCACGGGCCGCCTCATGGCCGGACGCCGGTTCAGCGACGGCCTGCATCAGGCTCTCGAAGCCAAGGAACACGTCACCGTCGCCGCCGAGAACCAGACCCTCGCCAGCATCACGTTCCAGAACTATTTCCGCATGTATGACAAGCTGTCGGGCATGACCGGCACGGCCGACACCGAAGCCGTGGAATTCGCCCAGATCTACGGTCTGGAAGTGTCCACCATTCCGCCGAACCGCCCCATGGTCCGCAAGGACATGCCGGACCTCATCTACCGGACGCGGCGTGAAAAGATGCAGGCCATCATTCAGGCCATCAAGGAACTGCACGCCACGGGCCAGCCCGTGTTGGTGGGTACGATTTCCATCGAAACGTCCGAACTCATTTCGCAGCTCCTGAAACGCGAAGGCGTGCCGCACAGCGTGCTCAACGCCAAGCACCACGCGCAGGAAGCCGAAATCGTCGCGCAGGCCGGTCAGGCCGGCAAGGTGACCATCGCCACCAACATGGCGGGACGCGGTACGGACATCAAGCTCGGGGAAGGCGTCGTCGAACTCGGCGGCCTGCACATCCTCGGCACCGAACGCCACGAGAGCCGCCGTATCGACAACCAGTTGCGCGGCCGTTCCGGCCGTCAGGGCGATCCGGGCTCCTCGCGCTTCTATCTGTCGCTCGAAGACGATCTCATGCGCCTGTTCGGTTCCGACCGCCTTTCCGGGCTCATGCAGAAACTCGGGATGCAGGAAGGCGAGCCCATCGAGAACAACATGGTTTCCCGCGCCATCGAGAATGCCCAGAAGCGCGTGGAAGGCCATCACTTTGAAATCCGTAAGACCCTGCTGGACTATGACAACGTCATGAACCAGCAGCGTACCGTCATCTACAGCCTGCGCCGGGATCTGATGCAGGAGCCGGATCTTGAGCCCATCCTGAACGAGTATTTGTCCGATCTGCTGGACGATATGTATGCCGGGCTCGAAGTTTCCAAGGCCGCACGCGACATCGAAGATGAAAAGCCCGTGCGCGCCCGCCTGTCCGAGGTTATGAACATCGACCGCGTGCTGCCCGGCGATGCGCCCCTGCCGACCCGTGAAGAGGCGCAGGAACTGGTGCTGTCCATCATGGCCCAGTTGCGGGAAGAGGCCGGGCCGCTGTACGCGGACCTGCTGCGTTACTTCCTGCTTGAGGAACTGGATCGCGGCTGGAAGGAACACCTCCGCAACATGGACTTCCTGCGCGACGGCATCGGTCTGCGCGGCTACGGCCAGCGCGATCCCAAGCTGGAGTACAAGCGTGAAGGCTTCAACATGTTCCAGGAACTGCTTGTACACATCCGTGAGGGAGCGTTCCGCGCCCTTACCCGCGTGCGCGTGGAGCAGCGGCCCACGGAAGTTGCGGAAGAAGTTGTCGCCGCGCCCGAGCCGGAACCGATGTTCCAGCACAAGGAGCAGCCGCAGCAGCTTTCCTACTCCAACGAACCCGAAGATCTGCTCGGGGCTCCCGCTCAGGCCAAAGCCGAGAACAAGCCGGGCCGCAACGATCCCTGTCCCTGCGGCAGCGGCAAAAAGTACAAGAAGTGCTGCGGCGCGAACGAGAAATAGTGAAAGCGGTTTTGGGAAGGGGAGAGTGTTCCGAAAAAGGCTCTCCCTTCCTCAAGATTGCCAGCGAGGGCACAGCCCTCCCGCCTCAAGGCTTTTGTAGGGGATCCCTGTGTGGGGATTGACCCTGACACAGAAAAAATTGCATGCAAACGCCTCCTGTGCTGGTCGCGGGAGGCGTTTTTTGTGGGAGCTGGAGGAGGGATCGGAAACGCGTGAGATTGTCATGGCTTTTTCAAGGGAGTTCGGAGAAACTGAATCACCTCCTCGTTGGGATATGAAAATGGAAAGATGTTTGGGGAGGTGGCTGAAAGGCCCCCTTTTTTTGTTTGAGCTGCAAAGTGAGGTAGTGATGCGAAACCGTCTGGTGTTGTTGGCGGCTTTGATGTGGTGTCTGTCCGGTGTCGCGGCAGCGGCTCCGGCGATGGATATTGTGCTGTATCCTTCGAGCGCGCAGGTGCAGGTTGACGATACGCTGCCCGTGAAGAACGGGGCGGTGGCCTTTGTGGTCCCTGCGGGTACCGACTTGGAGTCTCTCGTTATTTCCTTGGATAAAGGCGAAGTCATCAGCCGCCGGGCAATCCCGGTTCTGGTGGCGGACAGCGAGACCGTAGCGGCGTTGCGCCAGGATTTGGCCGAAGCGCGTGCACATGCGGCGGGGCTGGAAGGCGAAGCCGCAGCGGTGGCGGCGCGGATCTCGCTGTGGAGCAAGGGCGCGCTGGCGCAAGAGGTTTCGATGGCGGAGATGGAAAAGCTGGATGCGGCTATGCCGGAACGCCTCAAGGCGTTGTATGTGCAGGCCGCAGCACTGGAGCCGCAGGTCAAGGAAGCGCGGGAAGGCGTGGCGCGCCTTGAGCAGGCCTTGTCCGAATACGGCGATGCGGCGACGGGCACCCAGGTCGAGGCGCAGGTCGGCGATCTCTCCGGAAATGTCCGGGTACGCTATTCGTACATGCTGTCCGGATGCGGCTGGTCTCCGGCCTACCGGTTCGATGCGGAGCCGGAAAAGGGATTGGTGCGTTTCACGCAGCAGGCGGAAATCCGGCAGGCGACGGGGCAGGACTGGAAGGGCGTGCATCTTACGCTGGCTTCCGCCGATCCGGGCAGCGGATTGCAGCCGGGCAGCCTGCCGAACTGGACGTTGCGGAAGGTGGAGCATATGCCCCGGGCGCTCGCCGCGAGCCCCGTCATGGAGCAGGCGGCGATGGACGCGGCCCCCAATATGATGATGAAGGCGGCTCCGCCCGTAGATGTCCGTGAAATGGCGACGTTCGCGGCGTGGGACTTGGGGACGCGCACGGTTCCCGCCGGTCGGCCCGTGCTGTTCGAGTTGGCGCGGGGTGACTGGAAGGCGTCGTTCGTCCGCTTGGCCCGTCCCGGCTACGGCGGCAAGGCGGCGTGGCTGATGGCCGAGGTTCGTTTGCCCGAAGCCGTGGACTGGCCGCATGGCCCGGCCCAGTATTCGGTGGACGGGTTGCCCGTGGGGGCGGGAACATTTGCGCTGTCAGGGGATCACGAGGATATGTTCTTCGGCAGGGATTCCCGTGTGACGGTGGACATGAAGCAGGATCTCCGCCAGAGCGGCAGCAAGGGCTTTGTGGGCAAGCGCCAGACCCGCGACTGGAAGTGGACGATTGAGGTAACCAACAGCCATACGCAGCCCGTTGCCGTGCGCGTGGAAGATCCCGAACCGCAGATCGGCGACAGCGCCATCGAGGTGAAGGTCGTCGCCAAGCCCGCCCCGGTTGTGAAGGATCACGTCAACACGTGGAATCTCACCGTGCCCGCTTCCGGCAAGAGCGTCATCGACTACACCGTCGAAGCCTCCGCGCCCGAGGACATGCGCCTTATCTACGGAAGGTAGAGAAAGTGGGAGGGGAAACTTTCTTCAAAAAGCTTCCCCTCCCCAAACCCCTTCCTCTCCCCGCCAATTCCCTTACCCCATCCTTTTGAACATCTTGTCCAGATCGCTGGTGCCCCATTGCAGGACGCAGGGCCGCCCGTGCGGGCAGAACTGGCGGTTCTCGGTCATGAGCCACTGGGCGATGAGGTTGACCGCTTCATCCGGGGCGAGGGCGTCTCCGGCCTTGATTGCGGCCTTGCAGGCCATTGTGGCCCAGAGCGAATGGAGATCCTCCTTGCGCCCGGCGAGTACCTCACGGATGAATTCCCCGGCGGCGGCACGCTCCAGCAAAGGCGGCACGGCGCGCACTTCGAGCACGGTTCCGGCTCCCTGTTCCCGCAGCGCCAGCTCGAACCCGAGCGCGGAGAGGGATTCGTGAAACTCCTGAATGCGCTCCCGTTCCGCCGGATGCAGCGTATATTCGAGCGGCAGCACCAAGGGCTGGGACATGCCCGAAAAGCCCCCGGCCTCTATCCGGGACACCAGCACCCGCTCGTGTGCGGCGTGCTGGTCGAGGATCAGCAGGGACGCGTTGTCGCGGCCGTTGCGTATATCCCGGAGCAGCAGATACGTCCCGCCGATCTGCCCCATGTACACGTAAGGGCCGACGCGTACTTGGCCTTCGCCAAGCTGCTCGATTTCGGGCTGTTCGGGCTCGGAGGGTCTGGCGCGGTTGGCGGCTGGTGGCTGCACGGCGGCGTGCGGCGCGGTTTCCGGTAACGGAGCCGCACCTGCCGTCGGAGGCTGCGGAGCCGCGAACGCTTGGGGGGCTTCGTGGAAGGATGGGGCGGCGTGATTGTCGGGAACCTTGTCCCACGGAAGCCCTTCCTCGCCATACAGCAGCGGCTCGGGGACAGAGTCCGGTTCGGAGGCTGGCCGTTCCGATGCGGGGGGCACGGCGGAAGGCGTTTCTTCGTGATCCGGCGGGATGAGGGGTTGCTGCCGGGGCCGCATGATCCGCTCTCGATCCGCCTCGCCCCAAAAGCCGAGGGGCTTGGGCTCGTACGCGGGGGCATGGCGCGCTTCTTCGCCGGAAGGGGCCGCGTCAAGATCGCCCGTGGGGAGATTGCGGACAACCGCCTCCTCCACGGCCCGGAGCACGGCCCCGAACACGGAGCGCTCATCCCGGAAACGGACTTCGATCTTGGCTGGGTGCACGTTTACGTCCACTTCTTCCGGAGGCAGCTCCATGAACAGGACGATCTGCGGGTATTCCTTGGAAAGGAGGCGCCCCTTGTAGGCTTCGCGGACGGCGCGCAGGATGACCTTGTCGTTGACGGCCCTGCCGTTGACGTAGAGCAGCATCCGGTCGCCGCGCGGCTGGGCCTGTCCGGGCGGGGAGACCAGCCCGTGGACGCGGATGTCATTGGTGGTGCGGTCGAACGGCAGCAGGGTTTCCGTAACGGAATCGGGCCAGATGACCGAGAGGCGTTCCTGCAGGGACTGCCCGGCGGGGAACCGCAAGACTTCCCGCGTCCCGGCAAGGAAGATGAAGCCCGCGTCCGTATGCGTGAGCGCCAGACGGGTGAGGAGTTCCTGCGCACGCTTCTGTTCGGTCGCGGGCGCTTTCAGAAATTTGAGGCGGGCGGGGATGGTGGCGAAGAGGTCGCGGATTTCGACGACCGTTCCCTTGTGCAGGCCGCTCGGCCCTTGCTGGGCGAGTACGCCGTGTTCCATCTGGATGAAGGCCGCGTCGGGCTCGGCGTCTTCCGAGGCGCGGAAAGCCGACTCCATGCGGAAACTGGACACGGACGCGATGCTCGGCAGGGCTTCGCCGCGGAACCCGAAGGAGCTGATGTGCCAGAGATCGTCCATGCTGGTTATTTTGCTGGTGGCGTGGCGCGTGACGGCCAGCTCCAGCTCGGCGGCGGGGATGCCCGCGCCGTTGTCCCTGACCCGGATGAGGCTCTGCCCGCCGTTTTCCAGCGTGACCTCGATCAACGTTGCTCCGGCGTCGAGGCTGTTTTCCACAAGTTCTTTGACTACGCTTGCGGGGCGTTCCACGACTTCACCGGCTGCGATCTGATTGCGCAGTTCGGGTGAAAGGAGGTGGATGCCGCGGCGTCCGGCAGGCGAACCGTCGTGAGGGGATGTTTCGTTCATCCATTTGATATAGTGTCTTGCGGAAAAAGGCGCAAGTGGATACCGTAGGGCAAAGCGGAACGCCGGGTTGCGTTCCGTGGGATGGGGCGCTTTGCCCATACCGCAACAGATGGAGGTTTTCATGCGTCGTCTTCTCTTGTCCGGCCTGATGGTTCTGGCTTTTTCCGTCACCGCGTTCGCGGGTGTGGATGTGAGCAAACTCCAGCTTCCCGGCGACATCACGCAGGCGCAGGCCGATACGGTCATCAAGGGCGCTCTCGCCAAAGCCAAAGAGCAGGGCGTGCCCATGAACATTGCCGTCGTGGACGCCGGGGGCAACCTGAAGGCCTTCACGCGCATGGACGGGGCCTTCCTCGGCAGCATCGACATTTCCATCGGCAAGGCCCGTACCGCCCGCCTGTTCAACATGCCGACGTCCGCCCTCGGCGCGGCCTCGCAGCCCGGCAAGGAATTGTACGGCATTGAAGTCACCAACAACGGTCTGGTCATTTTCGGCGGCGGCGAACTGCTCAAGAACAAGGACGGCGTCATCGTCGGTGCCGTCGGCGTGAGCGGCGGCAGCGTGGCTGAGGATACCAACGTGGCCAAGGCCGGCGTCGCGGCGTTCAAGTAGCCGGCTGAATAAAAAACGGGAAGGGTGGAGACGGTTGCCGGGAATAGGCCGGTGCGTTTGCCGCCCTTCCTTAGCCTCCCTTTTCCGACAAACGGGGCGGATAGGTGAAGGCTTTCGGCGGGCTTGCCGTCAGGCAAAGAAAAGGCATGGGAACCGGATGGTTCTCATGCCTTTGTCGTTGAGGCGCGAGCGTTTAATCTGTACCGTGGAGCTTGGCGGCGGTTTCTTCGTCCAGAAGCGTGCGGAGTTCGCGCAGGAATCCGCTGCCCTCGAAGTATTCTTTTCCGTAGCCGAGATTGAACCGGTAGTCGAAAGCCTCCGGGTTGCGTCCCTGATTGTGCTGGATGATGGTTTCCGCCTTGTCCAGCGCCTTGACGAGCCGGGCTTCCGGGGTGGCGTTCGCGTTGTATTCCCGCCACAGGGCCAGCAGGGATTCGGCTTCCCGCTCGGGGAGCAGGGAAAAGGCCTTGCGCACGGCCCGGCTTTCCTCGTCGGTTTTTTCTTGCGGGTCCGGGCACAGTGCCGCCGAAATGTCTCCGCCGTAGAGTTCGCCCATGTCGTGGATCAGGCTCATCATGAGCACTTTTTCCCTGTTCAGGCCGGGAAGGCGTCCGGCGGCGAGCCCGGCGAACAAGGCCAGCCGCCACGAATGTTCAGCCGTGCTTTCGCGCCGCCCGTCGTGTGTCCAAGCCGTGCGGGTGACGGCTTTCAGCCGCTCGGCTTCCTTGATGAATCGCAGGTACTGCTCAATGAAATCCATAGGTGTTTTTCCTGGGGCTTTCCGGTCAGGCCAGCTCTTTTTTGAGGTAAAGCATGTCCGTGAGGAGAACGCCGTCTTCATAGAGTGGTTCGGGGTAGTTGTCGGTAAAGAATCCGGTGACGGTGTGCGAGTGCGTGAAACCGAACCGGGCGTAAAAAGCCACGCCGGGGCCTGCGGTTCCCACATACATCGCCCGGAAACGTGCCGCGTAGAATTTGAACAGGGTTTCCATCAGGCGGGTGGCATACCCCTGCTTTTGGAATTGGGGGTCGGTGGCGAGGTTCTTGAGTTCGCAGGCCGTGTCGGAATAGGGGGTGACCACAGCCACGCAGACGGGCGCGTCGCCGATGGAGAGGACATGCATATCCCCGGCTTCCAGATAGCGATCGATCATGGCTTCGCAGGGGTCCGCGAGCAGAAGGAGCGGAAGGTACTGTTTTTTGTCGGTCGTGATGGTCTGGAAGGTGGCCATTGTCGTTCCCCAAAAAAAGGTTGATGGCGTTTCCGCTCGTGAGGGAAAAGAAAAGCGTCTGCCGTTCCGGAAGGGGCGGCGGGTACGGAAAAGGGGGAGCGGCGTACCGCGCGGGGAGATCCCGCAGGGCATTCCGCTCCCCCCTCGTCAGGTCGGATCGGGTGTCTTACGCCAGAGCCAGCGAACCTTCGTAGGCGGGACGCTTTTCGCGGGTCTTGCGGTTTTGGGCCTCTTCAAGGGAGAGGTCGATGAGCTGGAGCGCCCGTTCGCTTTCCGCCTTGCGCAGGAAGGCGTTGTTCAGCTGATGGCCGGAGCAGCATATTTCGAACTGGCCCTGAATGGGCATCCCGAGCATGGCCATGTCGCCGATGAAGTCCAACACCTTGTGGCGGACGAATTCGTCCTTGTAGCGCAGGCCTTCAGGATTCATGACGCCGTTGTCGTCGAGCACGACCACGCTTTCCAGAGAGCCGCCGCGGGCGAGGCCGTGGCTATGCAGGTATTCGACGTCCTTGAAGAAGCCGAAGGTGCGGGCGTTGGCGACGCGGGTAAAGTTTTCCGGAGTCACTTCCATGCTGAAGCGCTCGCGGCCGATGGTCGGATGGGGAAAGTCGATGGTGCAGTCCACACGGAACCCGGCATAGGGGAGCGCGCGGATGTACTTCTCGCCGTCGCGCAGTTCCAAGGGGCGGCTGATGCGCATCACCTTGCGGGGCGCGGGCAGCTCACGGATGCCGGCTTCGGCGAACAGTTCCAGAAACGCCGCAGCGGAGCCGTCCATAATCGGGATTTCGCCGCCTTCGACGCTGATGATCAGGTTGTCGATGCCGAGGCCAAGTACGGAAGCCAGCAGGTGTTCCACCGTGGAGACGGTGGCCCCGTTCGAACCGAGAGTGGTGGCGAGCACCGTCGTGGCGACGGCTTTGGGGGCGGGACTCACGCGGCGGATGCCATCCGGGGTATGGATGTCGAAGATGATGCCCGTGTTGGCCGAAGCGGGGCGAAGAGCAAGGTAGACCTTGTTGCCGCTGTGCAGGCCAATACCGGAACAAGTAACGACGCGTTGAATAGTAGTCTGGTTCATGGAATCCCTCCGCTCTAATCTGTAGCAAGAAGCGGGCCAAAGCCTTTATTTGTCATATCTCCTTTGAACAATACGAAAAAAATATATTGTGACAAAAAAACCATCGTGTCTTTTCCACAACACTGTGGCCCTCAAGCCGCGGGTTTCCGAGCGCTCGCCACTCGATCATGGCCTGACAAGTCTTTGAGAATCAAGACGTTTTCCCATTTGTGGCTTTCAAGCAACACTTTTATGGCAGCGCCTTGCGCATAGCCGTGCTCCATGAGCAGCAGGCCGCCCGGTTTGAGGGCCACGAAAGCCTCCTGAGCCACGGCTATCAGGTGTTCCAGCCCTTCCGTCTTATCCGGGGGAGTGGAAGGGGCATGGCTGTGGCTGCCGCCGTGGTCATGATGGTGGTCATGGCTGGGGATCTTGTCCGAGTCCACAAAGTTCGGGACGAGCGCCGTGACAGGTTCGAAATCACGGACTTCGGCGGAGAGCCCTTCATATTCGGTTTTGCCGACATAGGGCGGGTTGCTGACCAGCAGATCCAGCGATTCCGGGCGCAGGAGAGGCCGGGTGAAGTCGGCGCGGACGGGTTGGAGCCGCTGGCGGACATCGTGGCGCACGGCGTTTTGGCAGGCCACGGCCAGCGCGCGGCCGGACAGATCGACCATGAGGCCGCGCCAGTCTGGGCGTTCCGCGCACAGGGTCACGGCGATGCAGCCGCTGCCCGTACCCAGATCCGCAAAGCTGGCGGGGCCGTCGCAGCCTTTGAGGGCCGCTTCGATGAGGTGCTCGGTTTCAGGGCGGGGAATGAGGGTGGCGGGCGTGACCCGGAAGTCCCTGCCGTAGAATTCGCGCTGGCCGAGAAGGTAGGCGGCGGGTTCGCCATCGGCCCGGCGGCGGAGCAGGCCGGTCATGCGGGAAAGCTGATCGCTGGTGAGGAAGGTTTCCGGACGGGTGGCGAGTTCCACACGGCTGATGCCGCAGACGTGCTGGAGGATGAGCTCGGCGGACAGGCGCGGCGAGTCCACCGCGGCCTCATGCAGCGTACGGGTCGCTTCGCGGACCCAGTCGGCTCGGGAAAGTTCAGGCATGGGTAATCCTTTGGGTATGAAAGGTGGGGGAGGGGAGAAGGGGCCTTTCTGAAGGAAGGCCCCTTCTCCCCTCCCCCACACCCCCTCCTCTCATCCCCCAAAGACTTTTGACTGGTGGGGAGGCGGCGCGGAGGGAGTTCCTGTTGGAAAAAGGTGTCGGAGAAGGTCACACCGTGAGCGTGGGCGGTTTTCCCTCTTTGAGCGAGAAAACCGAGAGGGGGAAGCTCTCTTTCGGCAGCGTAACGGTGGGCGTCTAGGCCAGTATGGAGGGCAGTTCCGCCAGCGTGACGCAGGTGATGCCCATGTTTTTCATATCGCGGATATTGGTTGCGGCGATCTCGTCCGTTTGGGCGGAGCAGGCGTCCGTGACTACGATGGTGTTGTAGTCGTGGCTCATCGCATCCGTGGCGGTCCCCCGGACGCAGTTGGGGTATTGCGTCCCGGCGATAAGCAGGGTGTCGATTTTAAGGCGGCGCAGGATCATGTCGAGTTCCGTCTGGAAGAACGCGCTGAAACGGAGCTTGCGCAGGATGGTTTCGTTCGGCAGCGGCGCGAGCTCATCGACGATCTCGGCGCCTTTGGTGCCGGGGACACAGATGCCTGCTCCTTGGGTAAACAGCGGCGCGCGCCCGATCTCCACATCGCTCCCATCCCGGCGATGCTGGCGGATCACGTGGATCACGCGCCAGCCTTCCGCGCGTGCGCGGTCGAGCAGTTTTTGGATGGTGGGTACGGTGGCCTGCGCGCCCTTCACGCACAGCGGAGCTTCGGGAAGGACGAAATCGTTTTGCATGTCGATGATGACGAGAGCAATGTTCATGGTGACTCCTTGGCGGTGTATTCGACTGCCGCACTTCCGGCAACGAGGGAGAGATGAAGAATAGACGTTTCTCTTTACGATAGGATGTCGAACAGGTATAGCCCTTTTGCTGAAGAATTTTTAAGAGGTAATGAGCATGAAAGAAAAAATATTGTCCGGTCTCTTTTTTCTTGTGAGCGTATTCTGCGGTCTTTTGTACAACCCGGAAGTCTTCAGCGCCGCTCACGGGCCCCAGTTGATATATTTTGGATTCTTATACGCGTGCCTGTTCCTTTTCTGCTCACTGTTGTTTGCTCGTTGGAAAAAGATGGGGACTGTCTGTATTTTTCTCCTGCATGGTATTGGGTTGGGATTGACGTATTTTTATTGGGTATACGGCAGGATTCTCACATATGATGTCTTGGCCGCTATGCTCGAGGCGAATGCCTTTGAAATAAAAAGTTTTTTGAGTATTCCGCTTGTTGTCACAGCGATTTTGGCCATTGTAATTTCCATTGTCCATGCTTATCTGCTGCGCTTTGTCCGTATAAGCAATAAAAAGTGGATTGCCAGTTTGCTCCTTTTGATTTCGAGTTTTTTGATCTTGAAAGAGGGAGGCAAACTCTACATAGACGAAACGGATCCGGAGTCCCCGCTCAGGATGTATTTGGCAACGCGCAATATTGTTCCTCTTTCCTTTTTTTCTGTTTTCAAGACGTATTGGGTAGAGGAGGAAAAATCGCAGCGTTTGGCTTCGTTGCCTTCGCCGGCTGAGCTAGCCTCCCAGTGCGGGGCGGATAAGCCCATTGTTGTCCTTGTATTGGGCGAAAGTGCCCGTGGTGATCATTTCAGCGTGAACGGGTACGGAAGGAAGACCAATCCACAACTGGAACAAGTAAGCCATATCATCAATTTGGGGATTGCCCGTTCCTTCGCTGTACAGACAAGAAACTCGCTTGTCGGCATGTTGACGAACGCCACGGAGGAAAACAGAGTCCCCACGATGGGAAGTTTTATCCCGCTGTTCAACAAGCATGGTTTTATGACTTGTTTTTACTCTAGACAGAATAAGCTTGGCCGCTCAGGGCATTTGACGGACGCCCTCATCGGTTCGTCGAAAGACATACGGTACTTTAGTTCTCCTACAGATCAGGATTTGTTGAAAGAAACGGAACCGTTGTTCAAGACATATCAGCACGGCCTGTTGCTGTTGCTCCATACAACGGGATCTCACTACGATTACCGTGGAAACTATACAGAGACATTTAAGGTCTTTGCTCCGGATGAGTACACGCCTGAATCGATGATGGAGCATCGGCAGAATGTCATCAACGCATACGACAATACAATCGTCAAGACGGACGATTTTCTTGCGAAACTCTACGCACAGCTGAAAGACCATGACGCCATTGTCGTGTACGTCTCCGATCATGGACAATTACTTGGTGAGCATGGAAGGTTTTTACATGCGATAGGCGGGACGGGCACGGAATATCCGGAACAGAAAAACATCCCCTTCTTCTTTTGGTACAGCGACTTGTTTGCTGAAAAGCATGGCGACATCGTTGCGGCGCTCAAGCATGCCTCTACATCAGGAAAAATATTCACGCATGACTATTTGTACCATACGGTGATAGCACTAGGAGGAATCCGCTCTAAAGCAGTGGAGCCTCAATTGGACATAACGGGACTGGGAACCCTCGATTGATTTCAGAAGAATTTTTTCAAACAAGAAGGCGTCGTCGGGATCGGGGATGCCTTTTTGTTATTTCCCGTAAGGAGATGAAGATACCGTCTCCCACCGTGCAGCCGTGTTTTTCCAAGAAGGTCCGCATAAGCCGTATCGGTTGCCGTTGAGCGTGTCCGGGGCGGTTTGTAGACGCGTGCGGTAGCTCCTGCCGATGCAGTGCAACAGGGGGAAGGCCGTCCGCGCATAGTCGAGCTCGAGGGAAATAGCGACTGTACGGAGGGCACCAGTGTTTTGGGGAAGGGCTCAAGGAGGGCGGTTGTCAGATAGATGAAAGGTAGTAGCCACCCGCCGTTCGTTCAAAATTTCCAGGTGCCGCCGAAAAGGATATGTTTGTGGTGCCCCCCACGCGTATCCAAGACTTGGTGCGAGCCCGTCAGAGATACGACATCTTCCCGGTTGGGACCGTTTCCCGCCTGCGCACAAGCATTTGCCCGTAGCAAGAAAAATTCTAATATTCACCATTCAGCCCCTCTCCCCTCCCCAATGCACATACAAAAGCCCCCGGCAACATGACGTTGCCGGGGGCTTGATTCAGCTAGGCTGCGAGGGCTGTGCCAAGCCGTGGCTTAGTACATGCCGCCCATGCCGCCCATGCCGCCCATATCGGGCATGGCGGGCATGTCCTTCTTGGGTTCGGGCTTTTCGGCAATGGCGCATTCGGTGGTCAGGAGCAGGGAAGCCACGGAAGCGGCGTTCTGCAGAGCGATACGGGCCACCTTCTTGGGGTCGATGACGCCGGCCTTGATGAGGTCTTCGTATTCGCCGGTAGCGGCGTTGAAGCCGAAGCCGTCCTTGCCTTCACGGACCTTTTCCACAACCACGGAACCTTCATGGCCAGCGTTGCCGGCGATGAGGCGCAAGGGTTCTTCAAGGGAACGGCGGACGATGTTGAGGCCGGCCAGTTCGTCGTCGTCGGCGGGCTTGATGTCGTCGAGGACCTTGATGGTGCGGACGAACGCGGTGCCGCCGCCGGGGATGATGCCTTCTTCAACGGCCGCGCGGGTCGCGTTGAGGGCGTCTTCCACGCGGTCTTTCTTTTCCTTCATTTCGGTTTCGGTAGCCGCACCGACATGAATCACGGCGACGCCGCCCACCAGCTTGGCGAGGCGTTCCTGCAGCTTTTCGCGGTCGTAATCGGAAGTGGTTTCTTCGATCTGGGCGCGGATCTGCTTCACGCGGGCCTTGATTTCGTCGGACTTGCCGGCGCCGTCAACGATGGTGGTGTTTTCCTTGTCGATGACCACGCGCTTGGCGGTGCCGAGCGAGGACAGGGGCAGGCTTTCCAGCTTCACGCCGCGTTCTTCGAACACGGCTTCACCGCCGGTGAGGATGGCGATGTCTTCGAGCATGGCCTTACGGCGTTCGCCGAAGCCGGGAGCCTTCACGGCCACCACGTTCAGGGCGCCGCGGAGTTTGTTCACCACGAGGGTGGCCAGGGCTTCGCCTTCGATGTCTTCAGCGATGATCACCAGAGGACGGTTGACCTTGGCGACCTGTTCCAGCACGGGGAGCATGTCCTTCATGCTGGAGATCTTCTTTTCGTTGCAGAGGATGTAGGGGTTGTCCAGTTCGCAGACCATCTTTTCGGCGTTGGTCACGAAGTAGGGGGACAGGTAGCCGCGGTCGAACTTCATGCCTTCGACGACGTCCAGCGTGGTTTCAAGGCCCTTGGCTTCTTCAACGGTGATGACGCCTTCCTTGCCGACCTTGGCCATCGCTTCGGCGATGATGTTGCCGATGGTGGCGTCGGAGTTGGCGGAAATGGTGCCGACCTGGGCGATTTCTTTCTGATCGCGGGTGGGCTTGGCGATGTTGCCGAGTTCTTTGGAAACGGCTTCAACGGCCTTGTCGACGCCGCGCTTGATGGCCATGGGGTTGCGGCCGGCGGCCACGAGCTTCACGCCTTCGCGGTAGATGGCCTGAGCGAGCACGGTGGCGGTGGTGGTACCGTCGCCGGCGATGTCGTTGGTCTTGGAGGCCACTTCGCGCACCATCTGGGCGCCCATGTTTTCAAACTTGTCTTCGAGCTCGATTTCCTTGGCGACGGAAACGCCGTCCTTGGTGATGACGGGGGCGCCGAAGGACTTTTCGATCACGACGTTGCGGCCCTTGGGTCCAAGGGTCACCTTGACGGCGTTGGCGAGCTTATCCACGCCGCGGGACAGTTTTTCACGAGCTTTGGCGTCAAACAGAATTTCTTTGGAAGCCATGAGAATATCCTCCAGAACTATCTAAATAAGAATGATGTTTTGGGTCGCAAGCGGCAAAAGGGTCGCTTAGGCAATGATGGCAAGGATGTCGTCTTCACGCATGACGAGATGCTCGGCGCCGTCGATCTTGACTTCGGTGCCGGCATACTTGTTGAAGAGGACCATGTCGCCCACCTTCACAGCCATGGGAACGAGCTTGCCGTCGTCGGCGTGCTTGCCGGGGCCCACGGCGACCACTTCACCCTTGGAGGGCTTTTCCTTGGCGGTGTCGGGGATGTACAGGCCGCTGGCGGTACGTTCCTCGGATTCGAGGCGCTTCACAAGAACACGGTCATTCAAAGGTTTCAAACTCATGACGACTTATCCTCCAAAAAAGGTATTTTTTTGTTGCAACCAGCCCCGTCATCACCGGACTGCCTGCGGGGAATCCCTGCAAGCTCTCCGAAATGGCGGACGTGTCCCCGATGTAGCGGAAGAGGCCGCTCGTTTCAAATCGGGGAAAACGCTCGCCGGGGGGGTAAGCCTTGCAAGCGGGCCGTGGTGTTCCGGCCTCTCGTGGCATTAAATAATCCCCCTGCGCGCATTGGGAAGGGGGGAACGACGATTTTTTTTACATTTTTTCCTTTTTTTTAATAACTGCCAGTAAATAATTGTTCTTTTTGTTCCCCTTCCGGGGCGGCTCTTTTAGCCTACTTGCCATATCCTTTAAAATAGGATTATAAACGGAATTCGCGCCCGCTGGCCTGCACGAACCCTTCACCTAAGAGCAACCGCACGTGGGCGAACCTGCAAAGTACACCAATCCGCTTGACAGGTTGCGGAGAAGGGGGTACTTATCCCTTCTCTTTTTTCGGAGGTTCTTAATGTACGCGATTATCGAAACGGGCGGCAAGCAGTTCCGCGTTGAAGAAGGCACCAAGATCCTCGTGGATCGCATGGCTGCCGACGTGAACAGCGAAGTGTCCCTCGACAAAGTGCTTATGGTTGGTGGGGCCGAACTGAAGGTCGGCGCGCCCTATGTTGAAAATGCCAAGGTGACGGCCACTGTGCTGGATCACGTGCGTGGCGACAAAATTCTTGTCTTCAAGAAGTGGCGCCGCAATGATTCCCGTAAGCTGCAGGGCCATCGTCAGGACTATACCGCCATTCTGGTGAAGGCTATCGAAGCCTAAGCCCGAAGTGTAAGGAGATCCCCTCATGGCACATAAAAAAGCAGGCGGCAGTTCTCGTAACGGCCGCGACAGTAACGCACAACGCCGCGGCGTGAAGCGTTTTGGTGGGCAGCCCGTTCTCGCCGGCAATATCCTTGTCCGTCAGCTCGGCACCGTGATCCATCCCGGCGAAAACGTGGGCATGGGCAGCGACTACACCTTGTTCGCCAAGATCGACGGCACGGTGAAGTACGAAACCTATGTTCGCAAGCGCAAGATCCAGAAGCGCGTCCACATTCTGCCTTTCGAAGCTCCCGCTGCCGAATAGCTCGCAGAAAAGACGATTTTTCAAGGGAAGGGGCCGTCAGGCTTCTTCCCTTTTGGTGTATGCGCCGTCCCCAGAAAGCGGAGGGTGCCTTTCCCCAAAGGCAGCCCCTCCCGTTTCGTTTCTCCCAAAGATGGCCCGGCACCCCCTTCCCCGCTCCTTTTTATTCCACAGAAAGGCGTTTCCCTCCTCCGATGCGATTGTGCAAGGCTCAAGGAGATACGATGAACAAAGTGTTTCTGTTCGCCCTCCAGCTGGTGGGGGTATTGGCTCCCTTTTGGCGCAGTATGCAGGCGTTGTTGTGGGCCAATTCCGGTAGGGCGTCCGAAGGGGCGTTGTGGAATATCGTTTACTGCGGAGGGCCGCTTTTGATAGCCTGTGCCCTTGCCCGGTGGCGGATACTCAAAGGGAAGGAAACGTTTTCCCTGATTCAGGCCGCCTGCGGCGTCTTGCTGGCGTTGCTCGTCTCTACGTTTTTCATCTGGGTGGGGGCGTCTGAGCGGGGCATACCACCGGTATCCGCGTACGGCTTGGCGGTTGACGGCGTGATCTATGCGGCCGGGTTGGCCTTGGCCGTGTTCGGCTGCAAAAAACGGCTTTCGCGGCTGGGCGGCGGCGATATATAATTCATGTAAGGAACAGGATACTCATATGCGCTTTGTGGATGAAGCTGTGATCAGCGTCAAGGCCGGTAAGGGCGGGAACGGCTGCGTGTCGTTCCGGCGTGAAAAATTCGTACCCCGCGGCGGGCCGGACGGCGGCGACGGCGGCGACGGCGGCAGCATCATCCTGCGCGCCGATTCGCGCCTTTTGAGCCTGTACGACTTCCGCATCATGCGCCACTACGAGGCGCAGAACGGGCAGGGTGGCATGGGCAGCCAGCGCTACGGGCGCAAGGGCGAGGATCTGGTCCTCAACCTGCCTGTGGGCACGCTCGTGTTCGAGCAGACCCCCGAAGGCGAGCATATGCTGACCGACCTTGCGGAAGCGGGCGACGAATATCTGGTGGTCCGGGGCGGACGCGGCGGCAAGGGCAACGAGCACTTCAAGTCCTCGACCATGCGCGCACCCCGTTTCGCGCAGCCCGGCGAACCCGGCGAGGAGCGCAATCTGCGCCTCGAACTCAAGATCCTTGCGGACGCGGGGATCATCGGACTGCCCAATGCGGGCAAGTCCACCTTCATTTCCCGCATTTCGGCGGCCCGGCCCAAGATTGCGGCCTATCCCTTCACCACGCTGACGCCCAACCTCGGCGTCGTGATCGACGAGTACGATCCCGATCAGCGTATGGTGGTGGCGGACATCCCCGGCCTCATCGAAGGCGCCAGTGAAGGGCAGGGCCTTGGGCACCGTTTCCTCAAGCATGTGGAGCGGACCCGTTTTCTCGTGCACATCCTCAGCATCGAAGATGTGAACCCCGAGGAGAACCCTTGGGCGGGCTTCGATCTCGTCAACGACGAGCTGAACGCCTTCGACGAGGATCTCGGTTTGCGCCGTCAGTTGCAGGTCATCAACAAGATCGACCTGCGCACGCCCGAGGAAGTGGATGCCCTCCGCGCCATCGCCGCGAGGGACGGGCGGGAGATTTTCTTCATGTCCGCGGATCAGGGCGAAGGCGTCGAGGAACTGCTCGCCGCCATGTGGAGCCTCCGCGCCGAAATGGAAGCCCACGCGCCGCTGCTGCATTATCAGGAAATGGTCCTTGAGGACGAGGAGTTCCCGGACATCGAAGTCGTGTACACGCGCGAGACCGATTAACGGGATAGTATTTATTGGGGAAGGGGAGGGGAAACTTTCTATAGAAAGTTTCCCCTCCCCTTCCCCAAACCTCATCCCCTCCTCTTCAAAGACTTTCGACTGGTGGGGAGGCCGCGCGGCGGGAGTTCGTTCCGGCTGGGGTGGAAGAAGAGGCAAGATGTTTTTATTGTATTGCGGAAGGCGGGAAATCTTCCCGTCTTTTTTTGTTGCGGGGAACAAGGAGCCGGGGGACTGGCGTTCGAGGGGAATTTGTGGTGTAACCGGGGCGTTGTGCAGACCATTAAGCCGGGTCAAGGGGCGGCTCGCCCCTTGTGGGCGCAAGCCCGCCGGCGGCATCATACGGAGTACTTCATGAACTGGCAGGAAGAACGGGACGCGACGCTGTGCGAGGCCCGATGCGTAGTGGTCAAGGTGGGGTCGGCTGTTCTCAGCACCGGGTCCGAACTGAACCTCCCCGTGCTGGACAATCTGGTCAACCAGCTCGCCGTGCTGAGCCGTCAGGGCCGCCGCGTGGTGCTGGTGTCGTCCGGGGCCGTGGCCGCCGGACGGACCGCGCTCAAAAAATTGCCCGGCGAACCCGCCGCCGTGGGATTGAGCGGCAAACAGGCCGCCGCCGCGGTAGGGCAGGGGCGGCTCATGCACCTGTACGACAACGCCTTTGCCGAGCGGGGCATTCTGACGGCGCAGGTTTTGCTGACCCGCGATGACCTCAAGAACCGCACGCGGTTCCTCAATATCCGTAATACGTTCAGCGAACTGCTGAACTGGGGTGTCATCCCGGTGGTCAACGAGAACGACACCGTGTCCGTCAACGAACTCAAGTTCAGCGACAACGACAACCTCGCCAGCTTGCTCATCAATCCGGTTGAGGCCGACCTGTTCGTCAACCTGACGACCATCGGCGGCGTACTGGACGCCAACCCGCTGGAAACCCCCGACGCCACGATCATGCCGTGCATCGAAGATGTCCGGGCCCTCAATCTCGATACCCTGTGCGGCGGCAAGACCTCCGTGGGCACGGGCGGCATGTACTCCAAACTGCTTTCCGCGCACCGGGTGGCGCAGCTCGGCGTGCCCACCGCCATCCTGCCCGGCTGCGAACCGGATGTCATCCCTCGCCTGTTCGCGGGCGAAACCATCGGCACATGGGTACGGCCCGAACAGCGCACGGTTTCCCGCCGTAAATACTGGCTGGCGTATCAGGCCGATCCGCAGGGGACGCTGTACCTCGACACGGGCGCGGCGGATGCGGTCAGAAACCACGGCAAGAGCCTCCTGCCCGGCGGCATTACGGAAGTGCACGGCAGCTTTGAGGCGGGGGCGCTGGTGCGGCTCGTGTATGACCGCGAAACGGTGGGCGTGGGCCTGAGCAACTACAATGCGGCGGATCTGCTGCGTATCAGGGGCCTGAAACGGCACGAGGTCGCCGCCATTCTCGGCGACGCGCATTACCCCGAAGTGGTGCACCGTGACAATCTGTTGCTGGATGCGGCCTTGTAGCGTACAAAAAACGGAAGCGTCCGTTTTCCGACGGCGTCATTGCATTTTTAAGGAGTGACCATGTACATCGTAACAGGCGGTGCGGGCTTCATCGGGAGCGCCATGATCTGGCGGCTCAACGAAGCGGGCATCGACGATATTCTGGTTGTGGACAATCTGGCTTCCAGCGAGAAATGGCGTAACCTCGTCAACCGTCGGTACCGGGACTACGTACACCGTGACGAATTCCGGCGCATGGTGCTGGAAGGCCGTGCCCCGCAGAAGGTCGAGGCCATCATCCACATGGGGGCGTGTTCGTCCACTACGGAACGCAACGCCGATTTCCTGATGGACAACAATCTGCATTACAGCCAGATGGTCTGCCGTTACGCCCTTGAGCAGGGCGCGCGCCTCATCAACGCGAGCAGCGCGGCGACCTACGGCGACGGTTCGCACGGCTTTTCCGACAGCCTGCTGACCACGCTTTCCCTGCGCCCCCTCAACATGTACGGTTATTCCAAGCAGATGTTCGATCTGTGGGCCTACCGCGAGAATCTGCTCAAGAGCATCGCCAGCGTGAAGTTCTTCAACGTGTACGGCCCCAACGAGTACCACAAGGGCGAGATGAAGAGCGTGGCCTGCAAGGCTTTCACCGAGCTGCGCGAAACCGGCTCGCTCCGCTTGTTTAAGTCCGACCGCCCGCAGTACCCCGACGGCGGCCAGATGCGCGATTTCGTGTATGTGAAGGACTGCGTCAACGTCATGTTCTGGCTGCTGGAGCATCCCGAAGCCAACGGCATCCTGAACATCGGTTCGGGCAAGGCCCGCACGTGGAACGATCTCGCCAACTCGGTGTATTCCGCGATGGACAAGATCCCGGACATCAACTATATCGACATGCCCGCCGAGCTGAAGGGCCGCTATCAGTATTACACGCAGGCGGACATGGCGTGGCTGGAACGCCTTGGCTGCGACATTCAGTTCCACAGCCTTGAGGACGGCGTCTCCGACTACATCAAGAATTATCTGATGAATCCTGATCCGTATTTGTAGGAACGGGAAGAGAAGAAGGAAGATTGGGGAGGGGAGGGAAGAACTTTCTGTAGAAAGTTCTTCCCTCCCCTCCCCAAACCCCTCCTCTCCCATCTCAAAGACTTTTGGCCTTATTGAATCCCTCTTGCTGGTTTTCCCCGTGGTTGGGGGGGAAGAGGAGACAGTGTGTTTTTTGGGTTTTATCATGTGAAAAAGGCAAGGGAAGGTTCGTTTCCTTGCCTTTTTTCTTTTTGATGCGGAACCGGGAGACGTAGGCCGGCAAACGGGACTGGGCCGTCTCCCCGCCCCCTCAAGTGTCTCTTCTCTTTATCCGCTAGAACTTGTAGCCCACGGATACGGCGGCGATATGGCTGCTCCCGTTGTGGGAACGTCCCTTCAGGACGCCGTCGGCGGTGGACTTGTCGTAGCTGAGTTCCTTGATGATCAGGTAACCGTAAGCAAGGTCAACGGTCCACTGATCCCAGTTGAAGCCCACACCGGCGGTGATACGGTGACGCCCGTTGCTCGGGGTCATGTAGTCGCAGGTGCTATCCTTCATCGGGCTGGTTTCGAAAACATAGCCGCCGCGCAGGGTCAGCCAGTCGAGCGCCTTGTATTCCGCGCTGACGTTGAAGCCCCACGTGTCGCGCCAGTTTTTGGGGCTGTACGCGGTGCCGTAATCGTCGACGTGGATGTTCAGGGAACGATAGTTGCTCCATACGGTGTACACAGTTCCGGCTTCGAAGCTCAGGGTTTCCATGGGCTTCCACATCACGCCGAAGGAAATGGTATCGGGAAGGTTCAGGTTGCCGTGCAGATCGGAGTTGGGCAGGTGGACGCCCGGAAGCGGATTCTTGTTTTCAAATTCCAAATGCCCGCGCACGGCCTGCTTCACGCGGCTGCGGTAGGTCAGGCCTGCGGCCCATTCGTCGTTGAATTTGTAATGCGCGGCGAGGTTGAAGCCGGGGGCGATGCTGGACCCGGTGAGCATCTGCTGATCGTGCCCGAAGCGCCCGGCGAGGGCTGGGTTGACCATCCCGCCGAGATCCGCGTCTTTTTTCATGAGCATGGTGGCGTACATGAACTCAAGGCCCACGGCGAGGGAGAGATTATCATTGATCTTGAAGGCAAGGTTGGGATTCAGTGAAACGGTCTTGAGGCTGACGTATTTGAGGTTTTCGCGGCCCGGCCAGTTTGTGGGATAAGAATTGCCGAGGCCGAACCGGGAGAAGATGCCGATGCCGCCCCAGAGGTTATCACTGAACTGATGGGTGAGATAGGCGTGCGGATTTGCCCATGTGTGCTTGTCTACGTCGGTGGAGCGGCCGATGCCGAAGCGGTCCACCGTGTCGACGGTCCCGGAAGGCTGAATGGCGGTCATGCCCACCATTATTTGGGTACCGGGGAGCTGAGTGATCCCAGCGGGGTTCCAAGCCACGGCGGAAGGATCGTCCGCGCGGGCAACCATGCCGCCGGCGAGAGCCGTGCCTCGGGCGCCGAAGTCGGACAGGGCAAATCCTTCCGCTTGGGCTTTTCCAGTAAGCTGGGGAGCCGCCAACAGGCAGGCGGCAAGCAACAGGGAGGCAATCCGTTTCATAGTCTTCCTTGCTTTGTTAGAAGTTGACGTGTAAAAACTGCCATAGCAAAAAGGCAAAAAGCGTCGGTGGTTGTCGATGCTTTTCGTTTTTAATGGTAAAAGACCAATTTTTTTACCAGAAACGGTACTAAAATGCTAGCCGATTTTCTGGTTTGACGTTTTTCGGTCTCCTTTTCAGCCTCGGAGTATGCATGTCTTCCGCCTCTTCTCCGCTTCTTGATTTTCGTGATGTGAGCCGTTCGTTTACGGTGCGGCAGGGTGTGCTCGGGAGAGTGCGGGGCGAAGTTCGCGCAGTGGATGGTGTATCGCTTTCCGTACGTCGCGGCGAGACGCTCGGCCTGGTGGGCGAGTCCGGGTGCGGCAAGTCGACACTGGCGCGCATGGCTGTGCGGCTTCTTCCTCCGACGGGCGGGGAAATCCTTTTCGACGGCGAATCCGTATTGCCCGGCGTGTCGGGCCGCAATGATACATGGTATTCCCGCCGTTTGCAGATGATCTTTCAAGATCCTTTTTCTTCGCTGAATCCCCGGTTGAGGATCGGTACGTCCATTGCCGAGCCGTTGATGGCCATAGGCACGCCGTCGGCGGAGCGTCAGGAGCGTGTGGGCGAAATCCTGCGCCGCGTGGGGTTGCAGCCCGGACATGCCGGACGTTACCCGCACGAGTTTTCCGGCGGCCAGAGGCAGCGTGTGGCGATTGCACGGGCACTGGTGACCCGCCCGGAGCTTGTCGTCTGCGATGAGGCCGTGTCGGCCCTCGACGCCTCGGTTCAGGCGCAGGTGCTGAACCTGCTGAAAGAGGTACAGGCTGATTTCGGGCTGACGTATTTCTTCATTTCACATGACTTGTCGGTCGTCGGCTATATGAGCGACCGGGTGGCGGTCATGTACTTGGGACGCATCGTCGAGCAGGCCGATAGGAACACCCTGTTCGGTTCGGCGGCACATCCGTATACGAAGGCTCTTTTGGCCGCCGCGCCCGTGCACGATCCTGCAAAGAGGCATATCCGGGCTTTCCTGCCCGGTGAACTGCCGAGCCCCTTTTCGCCGCCCGCCGGGTGTGCGTTCCATCCCCGGTGCCCGCAGGCAATGCCCCGTTGCCGTGAGGAAGCCCCGGAACTCCGGGAAATCGCGCCGGATCATCTGGCCCGTTGCCATCTGTATGGATAGCGCCTTGTTGCAGCGACAAGAAAAAAGCCCCTGTTCCCGACGGAACAGGGGCTTTTTGGGGGATGGGTTACTGGACGATGCCGGGAGTGAGGCCGGGGATATCGTCGGTACCGGAACCGCCGGTGCCGGGAATGCCGACCGCAAAGTTTCGGAAGTTGAGATTATAGGTGCTGGGAATATTATTTTTGTCGTCATCTTCCGTGTAGGTTCCTTGGAATATGCCCGCGCGGTTATACGCAGCGCCTGTAGCGAATTGTGTGAGGATTGTTGTTTTGATATTTGAGCGCCCGTCAACCTTTTCCGTTTCAAAACGGGAAAACTCAGGATTGACATAGTCCCATCCTATGAGCGTAAAGCGATCTGTCATCAAATTTTGCTCCACGCCATCAGAGAAATCGAGAACAGGCCACAGCGCGCCTTCGGATACCTTGAAACCGTTTCTGATATCGTCAAGAATTTTACCCAATTCAAGAGTATGTGCGATATCATACGAATAGAGGAAATTGTTTGTTTCAGCGTCGTATTTCGTATAGTCGGTAACCCCATACTTGGGAGGGCGTTGGGAGGCTATCCACGCTCTGATTTTGTTATCTCCTTCGTGCTCCCGCACTTGCGTGACGATGCGCGTAAAATAGAAAGCATCGAGCGGCGTTGACAGAGGAGAATACACGTCATTAGGTCCCAGAGAGGCGGCGGCAAGGCAGCGAAGAGAATCAGGGGGTTCGGAAACGTTCCCATCGTTGAGCTCCTCATCATCGTATGCCCAGAGAATCAACGTTGGCTTGATGGTCATTTTGCGTCCGGCAGATGGAACCCCCTGTACAAAGATACGGCTGTATTGCTCCCAATCTGTCTTGGCGATGCGAAAAGAGCCGTCAGGCTCTTCCGGGTCGTTGGAGTCTTTGGAAAACCATTCAAAGCCGGGAAGGAGGGCAGGGTTGATAGTACAGTCGTCAACCTCGTAATAGCCTTCTTTCTCCGAGTTCTCGATTTCAATGGAGCCATAAACGATTCCCATGCCCAGCCCGGAGACGCCATGCGGAGTGAGCGCCGATTTCCCTTGAAGCATATGGGTCCTGAAAAGGAGCCCGCCAAAAAAGTGAGGCTTTTTTGAAGAGCCTAGAGGGTGAATCATGGTTGAAATCTGTATCATTACACCATGTTCTTTCTGAAAAGAGTCAATGGGAATCGTCTTGTCGGTAATTCCCGCGAACCAGTAGTCTGTGCTGGTTTTGCGTGTTGTTTTGAGGAGAAAATGATTGGGCATGCTCGGCTGAAAACCTTGTACACTCAATGCGGTCAGATCCGGGCCGTATTTCGTGAACGTATAGCCTTTATTTAGATTATGCTCCGTAAGGTGCTGGCCGAAGAGTTCTTTGAGATCTTCTTCACTGCTGAGGTTTCCCCCAATAATGTTTTCAGTGGCGTTCCCCCCCTCTTCGCTTCCTCCTGAACCGGCGAAACGGAGGGAACTCCTGCCGTTCGTATGCCACACCAGCGCGGCCCGTGCACCGTTGGCGGTTTGGGCTTCGCTGACCACGCGGAAGTACTGGCCGAGGACGATATCCTTGTCTTTAAAGGTGTCCTCTGAGATGGTGCCTTCCGAGAGCGGAATGAAATCGGTGAAGGTATGCACGTCACCATCAGTTTTTTTGCTGTTATAGGTGAAACGCAGTTTGCTGACTTGTGTACTTGTAGGGAGTTGGGAGTCTTTTTCCTGCTGGCGCACCAGCCCGATCAGGCCTCCATATTCGGGGAACCACTTGAGATCATCGGCTGTCGTCTTGACCGTCAACGTCCGTTTCGTTGTGTCGTATGTGATACTGCCGTTCTCGCCTTGAACCCTCCCGATCAGGTAGACGTCCGCAGCGGTTGAGCCGGGCGTTTCGGAACCGAAGCCGTTTTCGTAAGCATAGCGCATCGCTCCGCTTTGATTGAGCACCAGCATTTCACGTTTGCCGTTGGGAACCCCGCCATACCATCCCGAATCCGTCAAATGCAATTTGTCCTCGTACCATCGGAACCATGAAGGGTAAAGTGTCAGCTTAACAAAGCCTTTCCCGTCAATCTCAATTCCCTTTCCATTATGTTGGCGGCTGCTTTCTTCCAGTTGCCGGGCGATGCTCATCATTTCACCGCCGCTTTGTTGCGCCGTCTGCACCCGGACGATTTCCTTTCCCGATTCGGCGAGGTAGGAGGCTTGCACCGTTTCCTTGGCGTCCAGTCCGGTCATGACGGAACCTGTCATGAGCGAAACCGCGACCATGCCGAGCAGGGCCAGAATGACGATCCCGCCGATGATGGTCAGAAGGACGCTTCCGCGTTGTGACGTCTGCATGGGGAACCTCAATCCTTGGCGAGGGGGGTGTTGCGGGGGGCGACGGAAAGCGTCCAGGTGACTTGCCGTTCGGCGAGTTGCTGGGTCAGCACGATGCCGATGTAGGAGGGGCCGGCCCCGTTCGTGGTGAAACGGCATGAGGCCACGTCCGAGAGGAGTATTTGGCCGTCGATGAGCAGCTTGTTTCCGGTATCTTCGCAGCTGATGGTTGTCTGCGTGCCATCCGTCTTCGTGAATGTGACGGAAGGGCTGTCTTTGAAAGGTGACTCGGGAAAATCGGCGGCTCCCGCAAGCTCTTTCCGGAGGCGGATGAGAGCCAGTTCGGCCTGCATGTCCGATGTTCCGACTTCCCGCATCTGCGTATACCCGGTGATGGCCGTGCCGAATCCCGAGAACACGAGCGAGCCGAGCACGCCGAGGATGACCAGCGTGCAGACGATTTCCAGCAGCGTGAAACCCAGCTCGGGGGCACGGGCATCAGAACGCACGGGAAAGCTCCACGGAACCGCGCTTGACGGTGAGCAGCAGGTTGTCCGGGCAGGATGGGCAGCCGTCCGGGTGCCACAGTTCCCGTTTATCTTGGGTTTCCAAAAGAGCTTCGAGGCCTTTATCCTTGATGAGGTCGCTGGCAGCCTTCTGCTGCATGGCTTCCGTGTTGAGGTAGGCGATGCATTCTTCCAGAGTGCTGGTGGCCTCCGTCAGATCTTTGATCTGCCCGGCGCTTTCGGCGCTTCCGCGCAAGGTCGTGGCAATGAGTTGCGCCGCCATGAAGCCCATGATCGCCATGAGGATGATGGTGACGATGATCTCGATGAGGGTGAAGCCGCGCGCGTTCACTGGACGAACCCCGTTTCCGCGAAGAGAGTGAGCGTGATCCCGCCGCCGAAGCTGAATGTTTGATCGGAGGCTGACGCGGTGCAATAGAGGATGCCCGTGTCGTTCGGATTTCCGAGGCTGTCCTCGCCGCAGACGCTTCCCGCCGCGTCAAAGCAGAACGTAGCCGGAGGGGTGCTCTGGATTGATGCGGAAGGCGTATAATCCTTGAGCAGTGTCGGCAGGGCTGATTTGCCCTTCATGAAGAAACTCACCTTGTTTGTATCTATGGTGACGCATTGCCCGCCGCCCATCGCCATGCCTTGCGCGCGGGCATAGACGAGCTGGGAGAGGAGCCTGTCCCGTTCCGCGTAGGCGGTTATCTCGTCATTGCCCCGGAAGGCCGAAATGCCGAGATAGGCCAGCACGCCGAGCACGACGAGCACGGAGACGATTTCAATCAGGGTAAATCCGTTGCGGAAGGGTGGCTGCATGGCATATGTCACTGTTTGGGGATGAGCTTTTCCAGCGCCTCTCGGTTCTGTTCCAGCAAAGTACGGAAACGGATCTGCGCGTAGCCGTCGCCCGTGGCCCGGGCGCGGTATAATTGCTTTTCAAGCTGCCCCCGCTCCTTTTGCAGCTGTTCGACCTGCTGTTGGAGCCTTTTCCGGGCTTCAGCGGCGGCCTTTTCCAGTTCGGCGGCGGACGGCTGGTGCTCAGGGCTCGGTATATCGAGAGGGGCGACGGGCTCGGGCTGCGCGGCTGGAGGCTGCGGCGAGAACTGGTATTCCTCCACTTTGCCCGCGGGCGGCTTGGGAGGCGGCGTTTCGCTGATGTGCGTGACCCCGGATGCGTCTTTCCAGATGTACATCTGCTGAGAGGCCGCATTGGCTGGGGTGGGTGTTTGGTCCAGCGTTTCCCGCACGCTGGATGCCACGCGGGACAATGGGGCACCGCCCGAAAGCGTGCCGTCCACGATAAGCAGTTCCACCCCGCCCGCCAGTGCGAGCAGGGCAAGCCATGCGAGGGAGAAACGCTTGCGTTTTTTCATGGGCGGACCTTTTCCCTCGGCGTCGCCGGACAGGTGCGGAGGGCGCTCCTTGTCTTTTGACGGGAGGCTCGTTACGGTTGGAAATGATGGTAGCACAGGCTGTTCCGAAAGACGAGGGGCCTCGACTCTCATGGCTGGGGCTCCCCGTATGGGCGGGCCTCATTCTGGTGTGTTGCCTTTTGTGCGTCACCGGCGTTAGGGCAGCCGAACCTTCCAAACTCAAGGTCGTGGTGCGGCCTCCCATCAAAAAAACGCTTTCTCAGCGGCCCCACGCGGCCCGCCCGGATGCCCCGTCAGCTCAGCCGGTGGATCCGTTGCCTGCGGAGTCCGTGGCCATCTATCGGCATGTGGGGGAGGACGGGACCGTCTTTTTGACGAACAGGCCGGACGGCGACGGGAGGTATCAGTTTTTCGGGCGCTTCAGCGCCGAGCGGCTGATGCGTGCGGTGGGGCCGGACGGCGTGGCGCGGCTCGCGGAACGGTATGCCGGGCAACATGGGGTCGAGCCCCGGCTGGTCATGGCGATCATCAAGGTCGAATCGGGATTCGACGCCAAGGCCGTCTCTTCGGCCGGGGCCAGCGGGCTCATGCAGCTCATGCCCGGCACGCAGCGGCATCTGGGGGTGCGCGATGCGTTCAATCCCGATGAGAACGTGGAGGGCGGGGTGCGCTATTTCCGATCCATGCTGGATCGGTACGGCGGGAACGTTTCGTTGGCTCTGGCGGCGTATAATGCCGGGCCCGCCAACGTGGACAAGTACGGCGGCATCCCCCCGTTTGAGGAGACCCGCAATTACGTGCGGAAAGTGCTTGCGCTGTACGCTACCCCGTGATGAACCGGATCCACCAGTCGAGGATTTCCTGACCGGCGAGGATGTGCACGAAGGCGCCGAGGCTCAGGAACGGGCCGAACGGGATGGGCATTTCGCGCAAGGGCGCTTCGCGGGGCATCAGGCAGGCGATGAGCAGAAAGGCGGCAAGGGCCGAGACGCCCGCGACCAGCGTGATCAGCGGCAGGCCGAGGGGCCCGCACAGGACGCCGAGCATGAGCATGAGTTTGACGTCGCCGAACCCCATGCCGTCCACGCCGCGCAGGCGTTTGAAGACAAGAAGTACGGCGAGGAACGTCCCGCCGCCCACAAGGCCGCCGAGAAGGGCGTCCGTCCAGTCCATGCCGAGGGCGAAGATGGCGGCGGGCACGGCCAGCACTGTCCCGCCGAGCGTGATGCCGTCGGGAAGGATGAAGCATTCCAGATCGATGCCCGAGGCGACGATGAGCATTCCCGTGAACACGAGATAGACGGGAAAGGCGAGCGTGGGGCCGAAACGCCATGCCAAAAGGCCGGACGTCAGGCCGGACAGAAGCTCGACGAGCGGATACCGGATATGGATGGGCTTGTGGCAGCGGGCGCACTGGCCGCGCAGCAGCAGATAGCTGAGGACGGGGATCAGTTCCCAGAAGCGGAGGCGCTGGTTGCAATGCGGGCAATGGGAAGGCGGAAAAAGGATGGATTCGCCGCTGACGTACCGGTGGATGCAGACGTTGTAAAAGCTGCCGAGCAGGAGCCCGAGCAGCGTGGCGGCGGGAATGAACATTTCGGGATGCAGCAATTCCGGGGGGATGGTCTGGTACACGCGGAGCCTTCCTTTGGCACGCCCGATCGGGCAACGGTGCGCGGGCTGTCGGCGGAAGCCTTCTGTGATAGAGTCCAGCATGTTGTGGACTTGTTCACAAATGGCGATCAGGCCTTCAGCGGTGATGACAGAATCTTCCGTCTCGCGTATTTCATACGCACCTTGTTCCTGCCAAGGTGTACCAAGAACCGGGCGTTCCGGCAACAAAAACCGTGCAGGAAGGTCATGCATGGCAAAAATAGACAATCTTTTTCATTTGTTGCACGCCAATCACGGTTCGGATTTGCACCTTTCGGCGGGCAATCCGCCGCTCCTGCGGATCTACGGGGACCTCGCACGGGTGGACGCTCCGGTTGTTACGACCGAGGAACTTTTGGCTGTACTGCGTGAAATGGTTCCCATGGAGCGCGTGCAGGCGTTCGAGCAGACGGGCGATCTGGACTTCGCCTATGAAATTCCGGGGCTGGCGCGCTACCGTGCCAACTTTTTCCGGCAGAACCGCGGCATTTCCGCGGTGTTCCGCGAAATCCCGCAGCGAATCAGCACGGTTGAGGAGCTGGGTCTTCCGATCATGCTGCGCGAGCTGGCCCTGCTGCCCAAGGGCCTCGTGCTTGTGACCGGCCCCACCGGGAGCGGCAAGTCCACCACGCTGGCCGCGCTTGTGGACTACGCCAATACCAAGCGCCGCGACCATATCATTACCATTGAAGACCCCATCGAATTCGTGCATCAATCCAAGAGCTGCCTCGTGAACCAGCGCGAGATAGGGCGCGATTCCCGCTCGTTCGGCACGGCGCTGCGCTCCGCACTGCGCGAGGACCCCGACATCATCCTCGTGGGCGAAATGCGCGATCTCGAAACCATTTCCCTTGCCCTCGAAGCGGCGGAAACGGGGCATCTCGTGTTTGCGACCCTGCACACCATCTCCGCTCCCAAGACCATCGACCGCATCATCGAGGTCTTCCCGCCGGAGGAGCAGGCGCAGATACGGACGAGCCTTTCGGAGTCGATTCAGGCGATCATCGCGCAGACGCTGTTCAAACGGGCCGACAAGAAGGGCCGGGTACCCGCGCTGGAAATCATGTTCGGCATCCCGTCCGTGCGGAACATGATCCGCGAGAGCAAGACATTCCAATTGCCGAGCGTTTTGCAGACCAATCGCAATGTTGGGATGCAGACGATGGACGACGACATCGAACGCCTGCTTCTGCAGCGCATCATCGCGCCCGAGGCGGCCCTCGTCCACGCACAGGACAAGGGGCGTCTCCGTGAGGCCATCGGGAAGTTGAAATAGCGCGGAAGGATGGAGGCCGGGAAAAACGGGAAGGCCTGTGCGTTCCCGCTCCCGCGACGAGCGTTTCCCTTTTTCCTCCAATGCCGTTTTCTTGAGGGTATTGCCGAATGAGCAGCTATTTGGAGCTCCTGAATCTGACGCGGGAGCCGTTTTCGAACTCGCCGGACCCGGACGCGTATTACCGAACGCCGACGCACGAGGACTGCCTGAACCGGCTGGAAATCGCCATCCGGCTGCGGCGGGGCTTGAACGTGGTTCTCGGCGAGGTGGGCACGGGAAAGAGCACGCTGTGCCGCTGTCTGCTGAGGAGCCTGAACGAGCAGAGCGGCATCGACGTCTTTTTGCTGTTGGACGCGGGGTTCGAGGATGCCGATGAATTCGTGCGGCACCTGTGCGAGCTGTTCGCCGGGCAGCGGCCTCCCGAGGGCGTGGCGCGCCGGGAGTGCATCAGCGTCATTCAAAATCGGGTTTTCGATAAGGCGCTGGAGCAGAACCGGAATCTTGTCCTTTTTATAGATGAGGGGCAGAAGCTCAGTCCGGCGGCGCTGGAAGTGCTGCGCGAACTGCTGAACTTCGAGACGAACACGGAAAAGCTCCTGCAGATCGTCATCTTTGGTCAGCCGGAACTGGCACAGATCATTGAAGGTATGCCCAACTTTAAAGATCGGATCAACGAGTACCTGTATCTGAAGCCGCTCTCCATGCGCGAGAGCATCCGGCTTGTGCGCCACCGGTTGCGGCTGGCGGGAGGGCAGAGGGCGGAACGGCTGTTTTCGCTCGGGAGCCTCATCGCCCTGCACCGGGCCAGCAGGGGGAAGCCCCGCCAGCTCATGCGCCTCGGGCATCAGATGCTGCTTGCCCTGCTTGTGGGCAACCGTACAACCGTAACCGGCCGTATGGTGTGGTCGCAGGTGGCCCGTAACGGCAGCGATGTGGAAAACCGGTGGGGCCGCTGGCTGGTTGTGGCGTTGGCGTTGATCTGCGTCGCGGGCGGATACCGCTGGATGCCGGAGGCTGTAAAGGACGACGCGCACGCCCGGCTGGAGGCGGTGGTGTCCGGCGTGCTGGGCTGGCTGCCGGAAGCGGAGAAGGCGGATACCGCCGGGACTGCCGGGCAAGGGCGGGCAGCCGGGGATGGTGCCGTGCGGCGTGCGGCGTCGCGGGAAGCCGTTCCGCAGCCTCTGCCTCCGGATGAAGCGCCCCCCGCCGTCCCTGAAAAGGCGGAATCCTCCACTGCGGAAGCGGCGGGTGGGCAGGGTGCCGAAGCGGAAAAGAACGCGGTCCCCGAAACGCTGGGGACGTTCCGTTTGCAGCCCGGCGAGGCTCTTGCCGAACTGGTGCGGGCGTTGTACGGTTCCGGCTCCGCCTTGGAACTGGTTTTAGGCAAAAACCCCGGGTACAGAAACGATATCGGCGCGGGGCCTCAGGAGCTGACGCTTCCCGCCGTACTGTATGCCCCTCCGCTGTCCATGACCAAGGGGGTGCTTTTAAGCCTTGGTGCGTTCGGTACGCTGGAAGAGGCGTATACGGCGTGGCGCGGCTACGGCAAACGCTCCCCATCCGTGGCGCTGACCCCGATCTGGCTTCCGGGCGAAGGATTGTCGTTTCATATTTTGGCTCCGCGCGGCTTTGCGTCGGAGCGGGCCGCGTGGAGCTGGCTTTCCCGCTTTTCTCCGCCGGCTGAAGCCTCCGTGCGGCTGCTGCCGCCTTTTGATGGGGCGTGTCTGGTGTTTCATAAATTTACCGTGAAATAGACAGGAAGTGTTTATGTCCACATTGCGTTTCATTGTCCTGTGCGGCGGCAGCGGCACCCGCCTCTGGCCCCTTTCCCGAGCCCTGTATCCCAAGCAGTTCATGGATATGGGAGGGCATACCCTGTTCGGCGATACGGTGGATCGGGCGGCGGCTTTGCCGGGCAGCGCCGATCCGCTGGTGGTCTGCAATGAAGAGCACCGCTTTTATGTGGCGGCGGCCTTGCAGCAGAAAGGCGTATCCGGAACTATTCTGTTGGAGCCCAAGGGACGGAATACCGCGCCCGCCATTGCGCTGGCGGCGTTCGCGGCGTTGTCCGGCGGCGGGGATCCGTTGCTGCTGGTGCTGCCGTCCGATCATGTGCTGAAACCTCAGGATGTTTTCGCCGAAGCCGTGGCGCGGGCCCGCGCCTGCGCCGAGTCCGGGCGTATCGTTACATTCGGCATCACGCCGGATGCACCGGAAACAGGGTTCGGGTATATCCGCCGGGGTGGGGCGTTGCCCTCGGGCGGGTATGCTGTGGCGCGCTTTGTGGAAAAACCGGATCTCGCCAGAGCCGAGGCCATGCTGGCGGACGGAGGGTATCTGTGGAACAGCGGCATGTTCCTGTTCCGCGCATCCATCTACCTTGAAGAGCTGGCCCTGCACGCTCCCGGCATTTATGCGGCGTGCAAGGCGGCGTGGGAAGGGCATCACGCCGATCGGGACTTTATCCGTCCCGACGCCGACGCCTTCCTGAGTTCGCCCGCCGACTCCATCGACTACGCGGTGATGGAAAAGACGGACCGGGCCGCCGTGGTCCCTCTGACAGCCGACTGGAGCGATCTCGGGTCATGGGAAGCGTTCTATGAAGCCGCTCCGCACGACGGGGACGGCAACGTGCGTGTGGGGGATGTCTACGCCGAGGGCGCGGAAAACTGCTATCTGCACGCCTCCAATCGGATGGTCGCCGCGCTCGGCGTATCGGATCTGGTGGTCGTGGAGACGGCGGACAGCGTGCTGGTGGCGGATCGCGCACGCACGCAGGATGTGAAAAAGATCGTCGAATCACTGAAAAAGGAAGGGCGCGGCGAGGCGGAAAGCCACCCGCTGGTCTATCGTCCGTGGGGGAGTTACGAAACGCTGGCGAGAGGTGAGCGTTTTCAGGTGAAGCGCATCATCGTCAAGCCGGGCGGGCAGCTTTCGCTCCAGAAGCACCACCACCGGGCAGAGCACTGGGTGGTGGTCGAAGGGACGGCCGAGATCACCGTTGGCGACAAGGTGCTCCTGTACCATGAAGACCAGTCCACCTACATTCCCCTCGGCACCGTGCACCGGCTCAAGAATCCCGGCATGATCCCGCTGGTCATCATCGAGATCCAGTCCGGCACCTACCTTGGGGAAGATGACATCGTGCGTCTTGAAGACAGCTACGGGCGCTGACCATGAAACTGCTCCTGACCCTTCTCCCGGCGCTCCTGACCCAGACCACGGGACGCCGCAATCAGCGCATCGTGATCGGCTTCCTGCTGTTCACGACCGTTCTGGTGGCGCTGTTCAGCATCGTGTTTCATCAGATCATGGCCTACGAAGGGCGGGATTATTCTTATATCACCGGCGTCTACTGGACGCTGACCGTCATGTCCACGTTGGGGTTCGGGGACATCACCTTCACGAGCGATATCGGGAAACTGTTCTCCATCATCGTGCTGGTGTCGGGTATCATTCTCATCATGATCGTGATGCCGTTTACGTTCATCCGGTTCGTGTACCAGCCGTGGATCGAGGAATACAACAACAAGCGCAAGCCGCGCTCCCTGCCGTCCGACACCAGCGGCCACACGGTTCTGGTGGGCGACAACGACATCTCGTTGAGCGTGGCCCGCAAGCTCCGGCAGCACAACTATCCGTATGTCATCCTCGTACCGGACGGGCAGCACGCGCTGGAACTGTACGACAACCGCTATGATGTGGTGACCGGCGAGTTCGACGACGCCAACACCTACCGGAACCTGCGGGCGGACAAGGCGGCGTTGGTCGCAGCGCTCGAAGGGGATCTGCGGAATACGAACATCGCCTCCACGGTGCGAGAAGTCGCGCCGTCGACCCTGCTCGCCGCCAGTGCGGAGAATCCGGAGGCCATGAACATCCTCATGCTGGCGGGGTGCGACCACGTCTACTCGTTTACCGAGATGCTTGGGCGGAGCCTTGCCCGCCGCGTCTACGGGACCCGCGCCCAGTCGAACATCATCGCCCGGTTCGGGACGTTGTGCCTTGCCGAGGCGCCGGTCATCCACACCGAGTTCATGGGGCAGACGCTGCGCGAGTGCGGGTTCCGCGAACGCTTCGGCCTCAACGTGGCCGGGCTGTGGGAGGGCAATTCCTATATGTCCGCGCGCCCGGACAGCCGGATCGACGAGGCCTCCATCCTGCTGCTCGCGGGGACGGCGGATCAGCTTGAGGCTTATGACCGCAAGGCCGAGCGGAGCAGCAAGGCGAACCGGACGCCCGTGCTTATCCTCGGCGGCGGCAAGGTGGGGGAAGCTGCGGCGGATGCCTTGGAACGTCGCGGGCTGCCGTTCTGTCTCGTCGAGAAGAACCCCCGGCTCGTGCCGCCGGACGATCCCCGTTACATTCTCGGGAATGCCGGGGAACTGGCGGTGCTCCAGCGGGCGCACATCATGGAAACCCCGTCCGTCATCGTGACCACGCATGACGATGACCTGAACATCTATCTGACCATCTATTGCCGCAAGCTGCGGCCTGACGTGCAGATCCTCAGCCGTTCCACACTTGATCGCAACGTGCCCTCCCTGTACAACGCCGGGGCGAATCTGGTGATGTCGCACGCTTCGATGGCGGCGAGTACGATCATCAATCTGCTCAGTCCCGGCCGGGTAACCATTCTGACGGAAGGCTTGAACATTTTCCGGGTGACGGCGCCCCCGGCCCTTGTGGGCCTGTCCCTGCGTGACAGCCGCATCCGTGAAAAGACCGACTGCAATGTGGTCGCCTTGAAGAGTCAGGGCGTATTGCGTGTGCCCCCGGACCCCAACGCGCCCATGAAGTCCGATACGGTGCTTGTCCTCATCGGCACCGCGGATGCCGAGCGCCGGTTCATGGAGCATTTTCCGAGTTAGGCGATACAATTGGAGGGGGAGGAGGGAACTTTCTGAAGAAAGTTCCCTCCTCCCCCTCCAAACCTCCCCCCTTCTCCCTCAAAGACTTTTGACTTTATCGAATCCCTGTTCGCCGCGTTCCCTGTTTTCGTTTCATTGGGCGGCTCTTTCTTTCTCACCGGAAAGATCCTACATTTCATAAAGAGTATTCGTCTTCCCATTCTTCAGAAGGTTTCTTCATGGCCAGCAAGATTAAAGAAACATATGTGTGTGCGGAATGCGGGGCAAAGTCGCCGCTGTGGCGGGGGCAATGCCTCGTGTGCAAAGCGTGGAATTCGCTGGAACTGGTAGCCGCGCCCGTCGAAGGAGCGCGGAAGCGCCCGATAGGGAGCCTCGGCTCGGTGAAAGCCATGCCGCTGGCCCATGTCGAGGATCACGGGCACGAGCCGTTCGGCACGGGGCTTGAGGCGCTGGACCGCGTGCTCGGCAGGGGGCTTGTTCCGGGCAGCGCCCTGCTCATGGGCGGTGAGCCGGGCATCGGCAAGTCCACGCTTTTGCTGCAAATGGCCGGGGCCGTGGCCGCTTCGGGCAAGCTGGTTCTGTACGCGAGCGGCGAAGAATCGTTGCCGCAGATCAAGGATCGCGCCAACCGTCTGGGAATGCTGCATGACAACTTGCTGGCATTGTCCACATCGCGGGTCGAGGACGTACTGCCGTTGCTTGAGGGCGACGGCGCGCCTGATCTGCTTATCGTGGACTCCGTGCAGACGTTTACGTCGGAAAGCGCGGAAGGCCTGCCCGGTAACGTGAGCCAGGTCCGGGCCGTGGCGACGGAGATCGTCGACGCCTGCAAGCGCGGCACCACGACCGTGGTCCTGGTGGGCCATGTCACAAAGGACGGCGCGCTCGCCGGGCCGAGGCTGCTTGAGCACATGGTCGATACGGTCATTTCGCTGGAAGGCGATCGGCGCCAGATGTTCCGGCTCCTGCGCGTGCTGAAGAACCGTTTCGGGCCGAATCAGGAATTGCTGGTCTTTCAGATGGTCCGGCAGGGGCTGGAAGTCGTTGAGGACCCCGCAACCTATTTTTTGGGCGCGCGCGACGCGAGCCTCAGCGGGACGGCGGTGGTTATGGCCGTGGACGGGCAAAGGCCGCTGGCCGTGGAAGTGCAGGCGCTGGTCACGCGCAGCTACTTGTCGATCCCCCGGCGTACGGGGCTGGGATTTGACGTCAACCGATTGCATCTTATCTTGGCTGTATTGGAAAAACGCCTGCGCCTGAACTTCGGTCAGGTCGACATTTATGCCAAGGTCGGCGGCGGCATGAAGATTCAGGAGCCGGGCATGGACCTCGCGCTCGTGGCGGCGATGTTGTCGTCCTTCTACGATGTGCCGCTTCCCGAGCGGGCCGTGCTGTGGGGCGAAGTGGACCTCAACGGCCAGATCCGCCCCGTGGCCGCGCACGATATCCGGCTTTCGCAGGCGCGCAGGCTTGGCTACAAACCGATCCTTTTTCCTTCGCAGGGCGAGGGCGACGGAATCGCCACGGTCGTGGAGTTGCAGGACAGGCTGTTCCGCCGCAAGAACTGACGGCGGAAGCGGAAAGGGCCTCAAGCCGGGCGGGCGCGGATCTCCACGGGGCCGGTTTTGGCGTGTGGGGAAAAAATGCATGACGCTCCCCTGTTGCTCTTGCGCGGCCCTTGCGAACGCGTTATCAGGAATTATTCTTTATTTAAAAGGACGATTGAACCATGAGCCAGAATCCCTTTCACGCGGCCCCGGGCGGCCAGCCGGACGTCATCATGGACGTTGAGGTGGCAGAACCGAAAATGTATCAGGTCCTGCTTCACAATGATGACTATACGACCATGGAGTTCGTCGTGAATATCCTGATGACCGTTTTTCACAAGACGGCGGATCAGGCCACGAACATCATGCTGGCCGTGCACAAGCGCGGAAAAGGCATTGCTGGGGTCTACCCTCATGAAATCGCCGAAACCAAAGTAGATAAAACTCATTTCCTTGCGAGAGAGGCAGGCTACCCCCTGCGTTGCACGCTTGAGGAGGTTGGCGCATGATTGGCAAGAAATTGCAGAAAGCATTAGGCCTTGCGGTGGAGGAGCTGAAACGGCGTCGGCATGAATACCTGACGCTGGAGCATGTCCTTTACGGCATCGCATCCGAGCCTTCCGGAAGGAAGCTCATCGAACGGTGCGGCGGCAGTGCCCCCGTGCTGCGGCAGGCCCTCGATCATTTTTTCAAGACCTATATGGAGAGCCTCGACGAGCCCACCAAAGACGTTTACCAGACGCTTGCCGTCCAGCGTGTGCTGGACAGCGCGCTGGCGCACGTCAAAAGCGCGGGACGGGACGAGGACATCGGTGTTGAGGTCGGCGACGTGCTCGCCGCCATCCTTGAGGAAGAGGAATACTCGTGGGCTGCCTACTGCCTGAAAAAGCAGGGCATCACCCGGCTTGCCGTGTTGGAGAGCATCTCCCACAACGACGAAGAGGGGCAGGACGAATCTTCCTCGGAATCGGGAGAGGGCGAAGGCGGTGCCGAATCGGCCAAGGACGCCTTGGCCCGTTACACCGTGGACCTGACGGCCCGCGCCCGCGAAGGAAAGCTCGATCCGCTGGTCGGACGCGAGATGGAGCTGTCGCGCTCCATCGAAATCCTCGCCCGGCGCCGTAAGAACAATCCGTTGTACGTGGGCGATCCCGGGACCGGGAAGACCGCCATTGCGGAAGGTCTGGCCCTGCGCATCGTCAGCGGCAATGTGCCGCCGGAGTTCAAGGATACGAAGATATACTCCCTTGATCTCGGGGCCGTGCTCGCCGGGGCGCGCTACCGCGGCGACTTCGAAGGCCGCATCAAGGCCGTGGTCGGAGCGTTGCAGAAGATCCCCGGCGCGATCCTGTTTATTGACGAAATCCATACTATTGTGGGTGCCGGTTCCACCAGCGGCGGCTCGATGGACGCTTCCAACCTGTTGAAGCCCATCCTTGCCGAAGGCAAGCTCCGCTGCATCGGCTCGACGACCTACGACGAGTTCCGCAACCACTTTGAAAAGGACCGCGCGCTGGCCCGGCGTTTTCAGAAAGTGGATATCAAGGAGCCTTCGCTGGACGAGTGCGTGGACATTCTCAAGGGCCTCCAGCCCCACTATGAGAAGCACCATAACGTGCGTTACTCTTCGTCGTCCCTGCGGGCGGCGGTGGAGCTTTCCGCCCGCCATGTGCAGGATCGCCTGCTGCCTGACAAGGCCATCGACGTCATGGATGAGGCCGGGGCTTCCGTGCGGCTGCGTCCGGGCTTCAAGTCCGGCTCGTCGGTTTCGCGTCAGGACGTGGAGCGCATTGTGGCCCGTATGGCCGGGATTCCCGCCCGCACCGTATCGGGCAAGGAACGCGACCGCCTGAAGACGCTCAAGGATGACCTCGGGTCCGTGCTGTTTGGGCAGGATGAAGCGGTGGATATCGTGACCCGCGCCATCCTGCGTTCGCGGGCCGGGCTCGGCAGGACGGATCGTCCCGCCGGTTCGTTCCTCTTCTATGGACCCACCGGGGTCGGCAAGACGGAACTCGCCAAGCAGCTTGCCGAGCGCATGGGCGTCGCCTTCCTGCGTTTCGACATGAGCGAGTACATGGAAAAACATGCCGTGTCGCGGCTTATCGGCGCGCCTCCAGGCTACGTGGGCTTTGATCAGGGCGGCCTGTTGACCGAGGCCGTGCGCAAGACGCCCTATGCCGTGGTGCTGATGGACGAAATCGAAAAGGCGCACCCCGACATCTTCAACGTGCTGTTGCAGGTGATGGACTACGGGACGCTGACGGACAACACGGGCCGCAAGGCCGACTTCAAGAACGTGGTCCTGATCATGACCTCCAATGCGGGCGTCCGGGATATGGATGCCTCGCCGATGGGCTTCATTGAGGCCCCTGCGGGCAAGGTGGCCCAGAGCGCGGCGCAGCGCGGCCGCAAGGCCGTGGAGGCGATGTTCAGCCCTGAATTCCGCAATCGGTTGGATGCGTTGGTGCCGTTCAATGCCTTGACGCCCGATCTGATGGGCATGATTGTGGACAAGTGCATTGCCGAAATGGGCAAGGGCCTTGCCGACAAGAAGGTCAACCTGACCCTGACGCCCGAAGCCCGGAGCTGGCTGGCCAAGGAAGGCTATGACGCCAAGCTCGGCGCGCGTCCCTTGCAGCGTCTTCTCCGCGAAGCGCTGGAAGATCCGTTGGCCGGAGAAGTGCTCTTTGGCCGATTGGTCAAGGGTGGAACGGTCATTGTGGACGAGCCCGAGGATGGCGGCGACAAGCTGGTCTTGAGGTTTGAGGAAAAGTAGGGGGTGAAGATTGGGGAAGGGAGGGGAAACCTTTCTAAGAAGGGGGGAGCCCCCCCACGGTTTCCACTCCCTTCCCCCCACCCCTTCCAAAGGCTTTCGTGTTCATCGAATCCCTGCTCCCCGCGTTCCCTGTAGATGAAAAGGGGATATAGGCAGGTGGACAGCACGCTCTTAGCCGTGCTCCATATACTGAAGAAGGGAGCCTGAACAAAAAATGTTCAGGCTCCCTTGCTTTCTTACAGCACTGGAGTGGAACGAACTCCTCTCGTGCAGCCTCCCCACCAGTTGAAAGTCTTTTAGGGAGATAGGGGGAGGTTTGGAGGGGGGAAGAGGGGACTTTCTCCAGAAAGTCCCCTCTTCCCCCCTCCAATTTTCTCATTCCTCCTACCCCGCGAAATAATACTTCCAAATAAGGGAAACGAACAAAATGACAAGCGAGAGGAGCAGGAAGCGGCGAACGATGGTCGGGCCGGTGCGGATGGCGAGCTGGCTGCCGGCGAGGTTGCCGAGCACATCGGCCACGGTCATGGGGATGGCGTAGAGAAAAAGCACGTCGCCGTGATACAGGAAGACAAACAGCGACCCGAGGTTGGAGGAGAGGTTGAAGACTTTGGTCAGCGCGGAAGCCTGAATGAGATTCATGCGCAGACAGACGTTGAAGGCGATGATGAAGAAACTTCCCGCGCCGGGTCCGAAAAAGCCGTCGTAAAAACCGACGCTGAAACAGATGAGCGGGGTCAGCAGGTAGACGTCTTTTGAGGTGAAACTGTCCTTGCACGACTTGGAGCGTCGGGGGATCAGGGTTATCATGGCCGCTACGGGGAGCAGGGCAATCAGGATTTTCCCGGCAGTCTGGGGATCGAAGGCGAGGATGCACTTGCTGCCTGCCGCCGAGCCGAGCAGAGCGCAGGGGATGCCGATGAATGCCAGCTTCCACAGGATGAGCCCCTTGCGGGCAAAGTTGAGCATAGCCGCGCCCGTTCCTATCGCGCCTGTGAACTTGTTGGTGCCGAGGGCCTGTTGCGGCGAGACCCCCGCGATCAGGAGGGCGGGCAGCCTGAGCAGTCCGCCGCCTCCGGCGATGCTGTCGATGAGGCCGGCAATAAAGGTGACGATGCAGAGGAGAGATACGGTCAGGAGCATGAAAACTTCCCCGGAGCTGAGTTACACATTGATGTTGAAAGTCGACAGAAGGCTAAGGCCCCCCTTCCCATATACGGGGTATCTTCCCCTGCGGGAGCGCGGCGTATGATATACCGTTTGCATCCCGATTACCCGGAACTGTTTCCTGATCCGGAAGGGGCCGATCCAGAGGGCCTTGTGGCGGTCGGCGGCGACCTGAGCGTCCGCCGTTTGCTGGCGGCCTACGGCGCCGGGATTTTCCCGTGGTACGGGGAAGGGCAGCCTTTGCTCTGGTGGTCCCCCGATCCCCGGTGCGTCCTGTTTCCTGAAAAATTCCGTATCCCGCATACCGTCCGTAAGGAAATACGCAAGTGCGGCTTTTCCGTGACCGTCAATCAGGCCTTTTGCGACGTCATGACGGGATGCGCGGCTACGCCGCGCCCGGATCAGGACGGGACGTGGATCATGCCCGAAATGGTGGATGCCTACGCCAGCCTGCACGAATTGGGTTTTGCCCATTCCGTTGAAGTGTGGGAACATGATGCGGCCGGAAATACGCTCGTGGGCGGCCTGTACGGAGTCGGGCTCGGGAGGGCTTTTTTCGGGGAATCCATGTTCCACGTGCGCCCCCATGCGTCCAAGCTGGCGCTGGTCAGCCTGATGGAATGGCTGAAAGCGCGGCATTGCCAATTGGTAGACTGCCAGATGGCAACGGACCACATCATGCGTTACGGCGCGGAATGTATCCCTCGGCATGATTTTCTGCAACAGCTTCGGAAGGCTCTCTGCCGCGGTGGATGAGCATAAAAGAAAAGGCCCTTTCGTAGGAACGGGCCTTTTCTTTGGTTTGCGGCGGCGCGGAGAACACGCTCCGTACCGCTGGAGGGATGTCTGATGCGTTACTGTATGACTTCATGGACGCTCCCACAAATATATTCCAGAAAATCCGCCGCACGCTTCTCGGACCAATAGAGATCCTGTCCCGGCGTGACGAAGCCGACGTGCCCGCCCCAAGGGGGCATTTCCAGCGTCATGGCCGCATTCGCTTCCGCAATGCGGTTCGGATAGCAATCCGGCGAAAGGAACGGGTCGTCCGAGGCATTGATCAGCAGAAAGGGCACATCAATATGCTCCAGAAACCGCAGGCAGCCGCTTTCCCGCCAATAATGGCGTGCGGAATCGAAGCCGTGCAGCGGGGCGGTATAGCGATCGTCGAATTCGCTGAACGTACGGATGCGGTCGAGCCCGTCGATATCGATGCGATCGGGGAAGCGGGAATGTTTTTCTTCGACCTTCCGCCGCAGCGTCCGCAGGAAATAGGCCATGTACGGAGCCCGGGAGGGCAGCGAAAGGACTTCCGCCGCGCCTTCCATGTCGCACGGGACGGAAACGGCGACGGCGGCGCTTACTTGTGAAGGGATAGTCCGGTCGCGCTCCCCGAGATACTTGAGTGTCTGATTGCCGCCCATGCTGAACCCCACAAGTACGATGCTCCCGTAGCCGAGGGAGACGCAGTACTGCACGACAAGGTGCAGATCGTCCGTTTCCCCGCCGTGGTAGAGCGGAAGCGTGTGGTTCATTTCGCCGGAGCAACCCCTGAAATTCCGGGCCACCACATCCCATCCTCGGCGGTTGAGCGCTTCGGCCATGCCGAGCATGTACCGGCGCGTGCTGTTTCCTTCGAGCCCGTGCGACAAGATGGCCACACGCCCGGAACGGATGCCCGCGCAGGCGGGGATATGATCTATGTCGATGAAGTCGCCGTCCGGGGTTTCAAGGCGTTCGCGCCAGAGAGAAGGCAAGGGAGGATTGCGGAACAGCACAGGCCAGATGGTCTGTAAGTGACCATTCCGCAACCATATGGGAGAATTGTAGGACGAATGATTGACGACGGGCATGGCTTCCTCTTTGCGGTTACATGATTGTTTCTTGTTGTACACCATGCCGCGCCATCTGCCCACCCGGTTAGACAGCCGTGTGGCGGCCCTGAGTGAAATGTGGAGAAGCCGGTCTTGTTTCCGTCCCGAGTTGGGAGCGGAGATGCGTCGCGGGGCCTTACTCTTCATTCGCTGTGGCGGTATGGTGCTTCTTTTTGTAAGGGCATACGGCATCTATTCGTGTGCGGCCGGATCACGGCAAAGTAAACTCAGCGAGGGGCGTCGCCGGGCACCTCTTTGGGGCTGTTGCGTGCTATTGCGCCAGATTGCTCAGGACTAAGCCTCCCAGTGATCGGAGATGGGGAAATGGGGTCTCCCTGTGGGGAGAGTCCGCCTCGGGGAAGGAGGCAGAAAAACGTAATAATTATTCATCTATAAATATAAATCTGTTGTCTGACACATCAATATGGATGGTTTTTGCCAAGAGGCTATGAACCTTTTTCCCTTTTTAAAAAGAGCTTTGTGTAATCGATAAAGTATAATGGAAAAGAGAATGCGTTTTGGTTTTCCCATCGTGGATGCACGATTAAAGATGAACTCTTTTGAATTGATAAATATGCATTAATCTATTTTTCTCAACTGATATAGACAAAATAATGTATAGGTATTATTGATACGCCTTTCTTTATTTAATTATCCATATCGCTGTATGTTGAGGGAAATGTATGCAAAAAACTAAGAAAGGGCAGTTGGGATTTACGCTTATTGAAATTATTTCGGTACTGGTCATTTTGGGCATTCTCGCCGCGGTCGCGGTGCCGAAATACTATGATCTGCAAAAAGAGGCGGCAGACAAAGCCGCCGCTGCTGTTGCTGCCGAGGCTATTGCCCGGTATAATATGAAATTTTCCAAAGAGTTGCTTGGCGGCGGCAAGACGTGCAGCGATGCGTTGAACGCTGCGAAGATAGAAGCTTTTGGTAAGGCTGATGACGCGGCGGACTATGGCTCGGATTGGAAAGTCACCTACGTGAGCAACAAGGTCACGGCGATGAATGAAGCGAACAAGGGGACATACGCAATCGACTTTGAAGAACCTTTTTGCAATTAGCATATATAATAAGAGGGCCTCCCATTCTCGAAGAAGGGGAGGCCCTTTTTGCGTTTATTGTCCGCCGATGCACAAGACGTGTGCGTAGCGGCCTGATTTTTTACCGGTCGTTTCCACGAGGCGATGTGCAAGAGCCCGGCAATGCGGGCAGGCGTTGCGAGGCAAAAGCAGGCACAGGCTTTTATCGACGCGATCCGACGATGTTTCGATGCAGGTCAGTCCGGGGCAATCGGGGCAGAGCCGTATGCCTTCATTCTGGTGTTCGCTGAGGCCGTCGGTGTCGTAATAGATGTCCCGTTCGCGCCGCCACCACTCGCCGTCACGATGGCCTTCGGAGGGGCGGGACGGCGGGTTGTGGTACTGATTCAGAACATCGTCACAGAGGCGCGAAATGTATTCCGTGACTTGCGGGCGCTGCTTGAGTGCCTTGGCGTCGTGATCCGGCTCATGGACGTGTTCGAACGGCAGGCCCGCCAACGCGAGGCATATGCCGAGGTTGACGTAGGGCAGGGCGCCGCGGATGGAGTAACCGCCCTCAAGTACGGCTATATGCGGGTTGAGGAGCGCGTTCATGGCGGCGTAGCCGTGCGCGGAAAGCTGCATATTGGTGAGCGGATCGGTGTAGTGGTTGTCTTGCCCCGCCGAGTTGATCACCAGGTCGGGTTTGAACGCCTCCAATAACGGCAGCACCACGTTTTTTGTGACATATAAGTAACCTTCGTCTCCGGTTCCGGGCGGGAGAGGGATGTTCACCGTCCGTCCGAGCGCGCCGGGGCCGCCGCATTCCGGCAGAAACCCCGTGCCGGGATACAGCGTCCTGCCGTCCTGGTGCATCGAAATGAACAGCGTATCAGGATCGTTCCAATAGATGTCCTGCGTACCGTCTCCATGATGGCAGTCGGTATCGACGATGGCCACACGCAGCGGCCCGAAGCGGCGGCGCAGGTTTTCGATCATCACGGCTTCCATGTTCACGTTGCAGAAGCCGCGGTTGCCGTGGGTGACGCGCATGGCGTGATGTCCCGGAGGCCGCACCAAGGCGAAGGCCCGCTCGCGTTCCCCGGAAAGCACGAGTTCCCCGGCCCGGATGGCGCCTCCCGCCGAGGCGAGGTGCGATGCGGAGCACACGCGCCCGACGTCCGGCAGGCAGAAGTGCACCCGCTCGATATCTTCATACGTGGCCACGCCGGGTTTGTACTCGGTAATGCCCGGAAGGTCGAACAACCCCTCCTCGCGGAGCTGATCCTGCGTATACAGCAGGCGCTCTTCACGTTCCGGATGCGTCGGGCTGATCGCCCAGTCGAACGCCGGGAAAAAGACGACGCCAAGGGTTCGTTTGCTCATGGGAAATTCCTTTGTGAGATAACCGGGGGAGGGAGAAGAAAAACCTTGAAAAGGGAGTTTTCCCTCCCCCGGACCCCCATCCCTCATCTTCCCAAACAGTTGGGCTGGTGGGGGAAGCTGTGCGGAGGGAGTTCGTTCCAGCGGAGGAAGAGAGCCTTCCGTTTGAGGAAAACGCCTGAACGTGACCGCTCAGGCGTCTGGATATGCAGGGAAATCCGCTCAACAGAGATTCAATAAGGCCAAAAGTTTTGGGAGAGGAGGGAGGACGAGCCGTATTGGCAGGTTTGGGGAAGGGAGAGGAAACCGTGGGGTACTCCCCTTCTCCAGAAAAGTTCTCCCCCTCCCCCAAAAAAAACTAGAACCCTACCGCGTCGCGGACCATGCCGCGGAAGCGGGCGAAGAAATACTGGCTGTCGATGGGGCCGGGGCAGGCCTCGGGGTGGTGCTGCACGGCGAGGATGGGCTTGGTCTTGTGGGCAAAACCTTCCAGCGTGCCGTCGTTCAGGTTTACGTGCGTGACGACCACATCGGAAACGTTGTCGATATCCACACAGAAACCGTGGTTCTGGGAAGAGATTTCCACATGCCCGGTAGAGAGGTCTTTAACCGGGTGGTTACAGCCGTGGTGGCCGAATTTCAGCTTGCGGGTCGTGCCGCCCAGAGCGTGGCCGAGAAGCTGATGGCCGAGGCAGATGCCCGCCACGGGATAGCTTTCGACGAGCTTCTTGATGGTCACGATTTCGTCGGTGAGGGTCGCGGGGTCGCCGGGGCCGTTGGACAGGAACACGGCCTGAGCGCCGCTGGCCTTGACCTGTTCGGCGGTGAAGGACGGCGGAACGACCAGCACGTCGAAGCCCTGCTCGGTCAGAAGGCGCAGGATGTTCCACTTGATGCCGAAGTCGTAGGCGACGAGGCGCGGGCCTTCGCCCGGCCAGTTGTAGGAGCCGTCGGCGTTGAGTTCGGCGGGGACGCCGCCGTTGCCGGTCCACTTCCACGGCGTAGCGGGCATCACGCGGGTGACGAGGTTCTGGCCTTCCATCGAAGGCAGGGACTTCGCCTGCATGACGAGTTCGGCGGGATCGGTGATGGAGGTGGAAACCATGCCGCGCATGGCTCCGTGCATACGCAGGTGGCGGGTCAGGGCGCGGGTGTCGATGCCCTCGATGCCGGGAACGCCGTGCTGTTGCAGAAAGTCGGGCAGGGAACACACGGAGCGCCAGTTGGAGGGCGTCTTGCAGCACTCCTTGACGATGAGGGCCGCGGCGTGGACCTTGCCGGACTCCATGTCTTCGGCATTGATCCCGTAGTTGCCGATCAGGGGCCACGTCATGCACACCATCTGGCCGTAATAGGAGGGATCGGTAAGAATCTCCTGATACCCGGTCATGCCGGTGTTGAAAATGACTTCCCCGCCGCCCTCGCAGGGGCCGGTAAAGGAACGTCCTTCAAGTACAAAACCGTCTTCAAGAGCCAATAGCGCCTTCATTCCGTCTCCGTTATGTTGAAGCGTGGCGGCTAGTCCCGCCGTTGCATTTGTCAAAGTCGCGTATGCACCCGTATTAACGGACGCAGCTTTTGCAGGTGTGCTCCGCGAGCAGTTCGCGGATGGTTTCCAGATCTTCCGGCGTGTCCACGCCGTGGGCTTCGTAGCCTTCCACGCGGACCACGCGGATCGGGACGCCGTTTTCCAAAAAGCGCAGCTGCTCCAGTTTTTCCCGCTTTTCCAGCGGAGACTGCGGCAGGCTGACGAACCGTTCCAGCGCCCCCATGCGGAATGCATACAGGCCGATGTGCCCCAAAATTTCACCGTCCCCGCCCTCGCGGTCGAAAGGGATGCGCGAGCGGGAAAAATACAGCGCGTCGCCGTTGGCCGCCGTCACGACCTTCACCTGATTGGGGGAAGCCGCACGTTCCGGCGAAATCGGCGTGGCGAGGGTACTCACCTGTACCGTTCCGTCAAGGAAAGGCCTTACGAGCTGCTCAATGACGGCGGGGTCCAGCGCGGGCTCGTCGCCCTGTATGTTCACGATGACGGCGTGGGGCTCGACGCCGAGCTTTGAAGCGGCCTCGAAAACCCGATCCGTTCCGCTGGCGTGGTCGCGGCGGGTCATGACGCAGGGGATTTCCCATTCAAGGGCGGCTTCCGCAATGCGCTCGTCGTCCGTGGCGAGTACGATGTTCCTGAGCACCGAAGCTCGTTTCGCGTGGGCGTAGACATGCCAGAACATGGGGCGTCCCCAAATATCGGCAAGCGGTTTTCCCGGAAAACGCGAAGAATCGTAACGCGCTGGAATGATGCCGTAGCATGGAATGGATGTGTTCATCTCCCCCCCGTGGGCCAATGCCCGCTCCCCGCAGGTATAGCAATATTCCTTTCCGCAATAAACCCTTTTTTTGGAGAGGGGTATGGGCGGAAAAGAATATTGGAGGGGGCGGGGGAGGGCTTTCGTAACGGCTAATGAAGATCGTTGGAGTGTGATGCCCCATGCGGAGGTTTCCGTCCCCCGGTTCGCCGACAGAAGCGTGCGGGGGCAACGGCATAATGGAATCCTAGCCACAGAAAAAGAAGAAAAGGGTTCCATAAAGAGAAAAGCCGTTGAAAGGAGGGAAGGCCCTGTCCTGTGAAAGGGGCCTTCCTTTGGTTTCTTTATCCGGCCTTAACGCCCGCCGGATGCCAGCTTGGTCATGTCCCACATGGGCATGAAGATGGCGAGGGCGAAGAAGCCGACGACGGCGGCGAGAACGACGATGAGGATGGGGCCGATGGCTTCGGTCATTTCACCCACGGCGTACTCGACCTCTTCGTCATAGTGGGCGGCGAGGTCCTCAAGCATGGTCTCGAGATTGCCGGCGCCTTCGCCGACGGCGACCATGTTGATGGTCAGCGGCGTGAAATAGCGTGCGGTGCTGAGCGGTTCCGCGATGCCCTGGCCTGATCGGAGTTTTTCCTTGATGGTGGAGAATTCCCGCTCCAGTGCGGCATTGTTGATGGTCTCTGAAAGAATATCCAATGAATCGAGGATACTGACGCCGCTGCGCTGGAGGATGGAAAAGATGGCGGCAAAGCGGGCCATGATCGACATCTGGACGACCTTGCCGACGAGCGGGAGGGTGAGCAGCGTCCGGGCCCACAGGTAGCGGCCCCGGCTTGTCCGTATCCACCAACGCACCCCGAAGAACATGCCGACGGCAGCCGCCAGCAGCAGGTACCAGTAGTCGGACAGCGCGGTATTCATGGCAAGGGCCATGCGCGTCGGCCACGGCAGTTCGATTTTGGCGTTGACGAACAGCTTGGCGAAGCTCGGGACCACCCAGTTGAGGAGGAAGAAAAAGGCTCCGGCCAGCGTGATCAGCACGATTTTGGGATAACGCAGGGCCGATTTCACGTCGTTGCGGATCTTGTTTTCGTGCTCCAGCAGGTACGTGAGGCGATCCAGCACATCGCCCATCGAGCCGCTGAATTCGCCAGCCCGGATCATGGAGCAGTAGAGCGGGGAGAAAATATCCGGATGCGACCGGAACGCGTTATACAGCGTACCGCCCGTGCTTACCTGCTGCGCGATGTCCGCCGTGGCGGCTTTGAGCGTGGGGTTTTCCGTCTGCGTCTGGAGGATGCCCAAAAGCTGCGTGATGGAGACGCCTGCGTTGAACAACGTGCGGAACTGTTTGCTGAACAGGATGATCTGTTTGTAGGTGACCGGCTTCTGGAAGAATTTTTGGAAGCGTTTGCTCTTCAAGGGGCCGTCCCGACGGGTAACCTCGGTCGGCATGAGGCCGCGGCCAAGCAGCGCCTGACGCGCCTGTTCCGCGCTTTCGGCCTCAATATCGCCGGTGAGCGTCACGCCTTCGTCATTGATCGCCCGGTAGGCATACGTATGTTTTTGGTCCGCCATGAGTATCCTTTTTCAATATTCGCCCGACAGGGACTCCCTCCGTGCGGCCTCCCCACCAGTCGAAAGTCTTGGGAAGGGAGGGGGACGGGGGAGGGAAACCCTTCTTCAGAAAGGTTTCCCTCCCCCGATGCTCTCTTCCGGTCCCCCTACACCATAGCGGCGCGGAGGGCTTCCTCGACGGTGGTGATCCCGGCGCGGACCTTGCGGGCCGCGTCCTGAGCGAGGGTGTTCATGACGCCCTGCCGCTGGGCGATGGCGGAAATCTCCTGCGCGTGGGCCCGGCGGACAATGGCTTCCTGGATTTCCGGCGTCACGGGCATCACTTCGAAAATACCGATCCGGCCCAAATAGCCCGTGTTCCCGCAGTGGTAGCAGCCTTTCCCGCGCCGGAAGGTTGCCCCTTCCGCATCCTTGATCCCGAAAAGCCCGAGCAGGGCGCGGGGCGGATCATAGGGCTCGGCGCAATGGGGGCACACTTTGCGGACAAGGCGCTGGGCAAACGAGCAGAGGAGCACGGAAGCGACGAGATAAGGCTCGATGTGCATTTCCATGAGCCGGGAAACCGCGCCGGGCGCGTCGTTGGTGTGCAGGGTGGACAGCACGAGGTGCCCGGTGAGGGCCGCCTGCACGGCGATCTGCGCGGTTTCGCTGTCGCGGATTTCGCCTACCATGATCACGTCCGGGTCCTGGCGCAGGATGGAGCGCAGGCCGGAGGCGAAGGTCATGCCCGCCCGGACGTTGAGCTGTACCTGCCGGATGCCGTCAATGCGGTATTCGACGGGATCTTCAAGCGTGATGGCGTTCACGTCCGGCTTGTTGAGAAGCTGGAGGATGGAATAGAGGCTTGTGCTCTTGCCGCTCCCGGTGGGGCCGGTGGACAGGATCATGCCGTAGGGCCTTTCGATCGTTTGGGAAATGGTCTTGCAGTCCTTGTCGCTCATACCGAGCTTGTCCAGCGTGTAGACGTGGTTGGTGCTCATGTCGAGCAGACGCATGACCACGTTTTCGCCGTAGATGGTCGGCAGGGTGGAGACGCGGACGTTGATTTCCCGGCGGTCCACCATCATGGTGAAGCGCCCGTCCTGCGGCACGCGGGTAATGGAGATGTCCATATTCGCCAAAATCTTGATGCGCGAGACGATGGAGGCCCCGACGCTTTTCGGGGGCGAAGGCGTTTTGCGGAGCTTGCCGTCGATGCGGAAACGGATCTGGATGGAATCCTTTTCCGGGCTGATGTGGATGTCGCTCGCCGATTCGCGCACCGCCTGCGTCAGGATGGAGTTGACGAGGCGGACCACCGGGGCTTCGTCGGGCTGGCCGAGCTCGTCTTTGGGCGTTTCACTGGCGATGAGCAGGTCGTCGGACGCCACGGGCTGATCGGGCAGAGCGGTAAAGCTCTCCATCACCCCGTCCATCGTGTTGAAATGGCCGTACAGCGCGGCGTAGAGCTGGGTGAACTCCTGCCGGAGGCACATGACCGGCTCCACTTCGCGGTCCGTGACGATTTCAATGCGGTCCAGCGCGTCGATATCCAGCGGGTCCATCATCGCCACGACCAGCACATCCCCGCGGATGAGCAGGGGGACGGCATTGGTGCGCTGCGCCACGTCGGCGGGCAGGCGGTCGGAGAGGGACAGGTTCAGCGGGAATCGGGAGGGCGTGTAGCGTTCGATGCCGGTTTGGCGGCACACGGCGTCCACGACGTCGCTCTCGCGGCAGATGCCCTGTTTGATCAGGTACTCGCCGAGCTTCATGCCGCTGCTGCGCTGGCCTTGGAGGGCGGCTTCAAGCTGGTCGGCGCTGAGCAGGCCGGAGGCCAGCAGCAGCTCGCCGAGTCTCATTCGTGTATGCATGGGCTATCTCCTCGCGGCCCCGGCCGAGGGCGCGGGAAGCGCCCCGTTCCGGAGCGAAGGGCTTTCGCTCATGGAAGGCGCGGACGGGAGCGGCGGCAGTTCCCGCGTGGGCAGGATTTCCGGCGTGATGAAGATAAGCACTTCCTCCATCGTCTTGCCCTTGCTCTCGTGGCCGAAGACGTACTTGCCGCCGGGGATGTCCTTGAGCCCGGGAACGCCCGCGTTGATGTCCGTCCCCTTTTCCTTGGTCAGGCCGGAGATGACCACGGTTTCGCCGTTGCGCATGATGAGGGTCGTTTCGGTCTGCTTCTTGATGATGAAGGGATTGCCGTCCACGGAACGGGAGGTGTCCACTTCGTCCTTCTTGACCAGCACTTTGAGCTTGAGGTTGTCGCCGTCGATGACGTTGGGCGTCATCTCGAGGCGCAGGACCGCGTCTTCGAACTTGACCTCGCGGTCGCCCATGTTGCTTGTGGAAACATAGGGGACCTTTTCGCCGTTCTCGGTGTAGGCCATCTTGTTGTCCAGCGTGGTGATGGAGGGCGAGGACAGGATGTTGATGTTGCCGTCCTTTTCCATGAGGTTGAGCTGGACTTCGAGCATACTGCCGCCGACCTTGCCGAACAGGAAGCCGAGGGAGCCCATGTCGTTGGAGGCGATGCCGGAATAGTCGAGGCCGAAAGGCGCGCCGCCGAGGCCGGAGCCGTGCGTTCCGGTCAGGCCGCCGGTGACGGGGTCCTGCCCCTGCGTGCCGGACGCGCCGGAGCCGATCCACGCGTGGTTGCCGTTGTTGAAGGAACCGGAACGCCAGACGCCGCCCCACTGCACGCCGAGTTCGCGGGCGGTTTCCTTGGTGGCTTCCACGATGTAGGCCTTGAGGTGGACCTGCGGGCGCGGGCGGTCGAGGTTGTCCACAAGCCGGATGATGCGCTGCTGATCCTGTTCCGTGGCCTGTATGATCAGGGCGTTGCTGTGTTCGTCCACTTCGATGACGGCGGCCTGACCGCCTTGCCCGTTGGCGGCGGTGAGGAATTTAGTGAGGCTCTGCTGCAGGGCCGCGGCTTCGGCATAGCGCACGCTGACCACGCTGACGGTGAGCGGCGAGTTCTGGCGGGAGATGAGCTCCTGCTGGGCAAGCTGGTTGTCGAGCGTCTGGAGGTTGATTTCCTTCTGTTTTTCCACGGCGGTCAAGACTTGCAGGATGTTGCCCTGCCAGCGGTATTGCAGGCCGTTGGCGCGCAGCAGCCCTTGGAACACGTCCCGCCACGGGGATTTCTGGACATTGAGGCTGACCGTCCCGCTCACGCCGGGGCTGAGCATGACGTTGACCCCGGCGGCGGCCGCGAGGCTGCGCAGGGCGACGCCCACATCCACGTTGTGGAGCTTGAGGGTGACGGGAATGGTGGGCAGGGGACGGGACGCGGCCTGTTCCTGTTTTTCCGTGTGGCGCATGATCACGCGGGGCTCGGGGCGCAGATCGGAGGGTGCGGGCGAATAGCCCTGCGAATCCTGCGAGAGCTGCTTCCAGTGATCCATGAACTCCTGCTTTTTGTCTTGCTTGGGGGAGCAGGCCGCGAGCAGACAGAACAAGGCCAGGAGGCAAAGGATGGAAACGGGCCGTTGTCGCATAGTATTCTCCACTCGCCGCAAGGGCGCGGCGAAGCTGTTCGTTGAGAGGCGCGGCTTATATGTCGTCCCCGGAGTAGGGCAGGGTCCACTCGGCGTTCCGCGACGGCGAATAGAGGCGCACGCCGTCGGAACCGATGAACCGGATCACGTCGCCGGTATTGGGGAGCGTGTCGCCCACGCCGTATTCCAGCCCGCCGATGATGGCGAGAGCTTCCTTTCCGGCCTGCACATAGCCGGAATAGACGAGGCCCGAGGCGTTCGCGGACGCCGCCTGCTGCGCGTCCGGCAGCCCGTTTGCCGGAAGGGTGAACGGGTTGCGCGGGGCCGGGCGCAGCGAGGAGGCGAGGATGTAGCGCTGGCCGTCCGACAGCGGGAGGGCCTGCAGGCGCGCCGTGACCTCTCCGGCGACGGCCCGGGCCTGTTGCAGGGAGCTGTCCGTGCCGGAAGGCGCCGGGGAGGGCAGCAGCGTCGAAAGGCCGAACTGGATGCCTCCTCCCATGACGGCGGCGCCCATGGCCGCCAAAAGTATCTTTTCCCGTAGCGTCATCGTATCAGCCCTTCATCAGTGCCGCGGCGTGTTGGCCTGTTGCGTGAACGTGGCCCAAATCCCCAGCGAGTATGCGGGAAGCGCGCCGGAAGGGGTGACGTTCAAAAATTCCATGCCGGAAAGCCACGGCTGTTCGCTCAGCAGGAGGACAAGGCGCCGGAAATTGTCGGGAGGGCCGGAAAGGGTGCCGTCCAGACGGATGCGGTTCTTTTCCACGACGGTTTCGGCGGCGGGGACGAAATGGGAGCTCTGCATCCCGGACAGGCTGACCATTTCCTGCAGCGAGGTGACGATGAGCGGCAGGGTGTCCGGCGTCGGCAGGGTTTTGGTCGCTCCGAGAAGGCGCCGGGTTTCCTCGCGCCGGGCATTGAGCCCCTCCATAAGCGGCTGGAGGGTTTCCTGCACCTGTATCCGGGTTTCGAGTCCTTTGATGTCCGCTTCGAGCTTCCATGTAACATACCAGAGCGGGGCGAGGCAGAACAGCAGCACGCACAGCGCCATCACGCCCTGAAGCGCGAGAGCCCTGAGGGGGAACCATGCCGGGACAATCGGGAGACGCATGTTACACCAGCCTCAGCGTTGCGACGAAGGAGAGGATTTCCGTATCCGTCTGCTGCTTTTCCACAACCAGGGACAGAACCATCGGCGAGTGCTCCAGCTGGCTGAGGAATTCCGCAAGCTGCGATTCGCGCTGGAGCATGTCGCCCGCCACGCTTCCGGTGAGCACGGCGACGGCGCTTTCTTCGGGTTCGGATGGTTTCTTTGTGCCGCGCCGCGCTTCCTGCTTGCCGGGATTCACGTCCTTGAACGTAACCCGCATACCCGTGATATGGATGGCCTCGGGGGTGATGGTGGAGAGTTCGGTCATGAGCGCGGCGGCGATGCGGCGTTTCGCCAGTGTCCGGGCCTGCACCTGCCATTTCTGGGTGTCGGCCAGATTGTTCCTGAGTTGATCCGGCGTGTAGAGCACGGGCCACGAGGCAATCCGGCTTTCCAGCTCGGCCTTGTGCGCTTTCTCGTCCAGATAGCCCATGTACAGTTTGCCGCAGAAGGCCAGAAGCAGCATGAGCACGACGGTCGTGAGCCCTATCGAAAGGAACGTGATCCGCATCTGCCGTTCCCTGCTCTTCTGATCCTTGTAGGTCATGATCGCATTGGGCGTATACGCCGGGGCGGAGAGGCTCAGGCCGATGGCTTGCAGCAGGCTTTCGTCGGCGGATCTGGCCAGCGCCTTTTCCAGATCCGTAGCCGCGCCGGGCGTGGTCTGCCCGTCAAAGCGCAGCGGACGGCAGGGGAGGCCGAGGGAGGTTTCGAACTTTTTCAGCGCAAGCGCCATGCAGCCGCCGGGGGCGAACACAATGACGCCCTGAATGTTCGGCATCCCCATAGCGTTGCGGAAGTGGTCGGCGGTGCGTTCCAGCTGCCTGGCCAACCTCCCGAGAGGCTGGGAAAGGCGCAGAAGCAGGCTTTCCTCTTCTTCGGGCGTGCGGCGCCTGTTTTCGCAGAGCAGGTGCAGGCCTTCTTCATAGGAAATTTCATCGTCCGGAATTTTTTCGGCGAGGGAGGATAGGGACGCTGCGGGCACGGAAGGCGCGACAGGTGCCGAAGCCATGCCCATATCCATTGGGGACAGCTGTGGAAGAGACAGCTCCAGCGGCAGGGATTCCGGCTGCAGGATCAACGGGAACGGGTCCGAGGGCGACGTGAACGATGAAACGGCCTGCTGCCGTTCGGAGTGAGACCCGGCAAGCTCCCCGCCCAACGCCTCCATCGGCAGGTGCCGCGGCATGGGCGGCACAACTGGAGGCGGAGGCGTTTTCTTGCGTCGGCCGCCGTAGGATTCCTGCAATGCCGTGACGAGGCTTCTCAGGCCGGTTTTGATGGTCCGGCTGAGCGCGATGTTGGTACCGGAAAAGATCTCGATGCGAGTGGAGTCCTCTCCTATGTCGGCGAAGGCGAAATGTTCCCACGGCGAGGACAGCCAGCCCGAAGCGAACAGGTTTTGCGCGTAGATGTTCCCGGAGGTGATGCCCGCGGGAGAAACGCCGGCCGCGGCGAGCGTATGCCTGACGGTGTTGGCCGCGCCTTTGTTGGCGATCATGGCGGTGACGGGGAGGCGGGGCACGCCTTTGTCCAGCACTTCGGCGTTCACACGATAGTCGAAGATGTTTTCGGCCTCGTCGAACGGTTTTTCCCGGATCGCGGCCATTTTGGCAATGGCGTCGCGATCTTTAGGGCTGACTTTGGGAATGCGGTAATGGCGAAGCTCATCCTGCCCGTCGGGGAGCCGGACCCATATGTCCGCGTCGCGTCCGCCATGAGGCAGGAAGGCGCTCAACGCCTCGCGTATCCTGTCGGCGAGGCCCGGTGTTTCCCAGTCCATGGTTTCCGGGATGCTGAAGCTCTGAATGGCCTCAAGGATCGGTGTGCTTCCGGCGCGGCGTTGTACAAGGCAGATCCTGCCCTTGCCGACATCAATACCCACAACCGAGCGCTCTTTGCCGAACAAAGGACGGAGGGGCGCGGCCGGAGGAATCTGGAGGGGTGGGGCGAAAGAAGCGGAAGCGTCGTCTTTCTGGGGTGTACTGCGGATATGCTCCAGCAGCTTCTGTGTGGCACTGGCCTGGCTTGCGGATAAAGACACGTTAACACCCCGTCGACTATCAATTGGAATTAAATGATATCCGCCAACGGTGACGAGAGCAAGGGCGTTCTTGTCCTTTTTACCGGGCAGAGGCGTTAAAAGTACGCCGGAGGCGGAACGTGGTGTCGTACCCCATTCAATTATGGTTTTTCATATAGAAGATGCTGGAAACGTGTTCGCTTCGGCGCAGGGTACAGGAAGGGAGGGCGGACGTGCCGCTTCTTTTTTCTTCCCGGCAAGATGCCCCGGTTTTTGAACGCGGGGACAGGCGCCCCCTCATGAAGCGAAAAAGGAGGAAGAAGCATATGCTTCTTCCTCCTTTTCGGAGACCGGGAAGGATTACCCTTCCCGGCGGTATCCGAGGCCGGGCCTCAGTTCGTTGCGTTAGTCGCGGCGGGGACGGCGTTCGCGGCGTTCGCCGCGATCCCCACGGTCACCGCGATGATCGCGGTCGCCTTCGCCGCGCGGAGCGCGGGCGGGGCGGGCGGTGTCCTCGGGCTTCCATTCGATGCCCTGTTCTTCAAGGAGGACGGCCTTGCGGCTGGCACGGATACGGTCGCCGTTGATTTCGATGACCTTCACCAGCATGTCTTCGCCGAGGTGGGCCACGTCGGAAGCCTGCGCCACGCGGCTGGTATCAAGCTGCGAGATATGCACGAGGGCTTCGACATTGGGCATGATTTCCACAATGGCGCCGATTTCCAGCACTTTGCGGACCTTGCCCATGTAGTTCTTGCCGAGGTCGGGGCGCTGGTCGTAGTACTGCACCAGTTCCTTGGCCTGTTCCATGGATTCGGCGGTGGGGGCGAAGATGGAGATGCGGCCGCTGTCCTCGATATCCACGGAAGCGCCGGTGGCGGCGGTGATTGCCTTGATGTTCTTGCCGCCGGGTCCGATGATCATGCGGATGACTTCGGGGTTCACGAAGACTTCGGCATGTTGCGGGGCATACTTGGAGAGTTCGGCGCGGGGGCCGTCGATGGCCTTCTTCATTTCGCCGAGGATATGCAGGCGGGCCTCATGCGCCTGACGCATGGCCTTGCGCATGATCTCGGTGGTCAGGCCGGTGATCTTGATGTCCATCTGCACGGCGGTTACGCCTTCGGCGGTACCGGCAATCTTGAAGTCCATGTCGCCGAGGGCATCTTCGTCGCCGAGGATGTCGGTCAGCACGATGAAGTTATCGCCTTCCTTGATGAGGCCCATAGCCACGCCGGCGACCGGATCGGAAATCGGCACGCCCGCGTCCATGAGGGACAGGCAGCCGCCGCACACCGCGGCCATCGAGGAGGAACCGTTGGATTCCAGCGTTTCGGCCACCACGCGGACGGTGAAGGGGAAGCCGTCGCCCGCGGGGATGATGGGCTTGAGGGCTTTTTCGGCCAGCGCGCCGTGGCCGATTTCGCGGCGGGACACGCGGACGGGCTTCACTTCGCCCACGGAGAAGGGCGGGAAGTTATAGTGCAGCATGAAGGTCTTGGTCACGTCGCCGGTGAGCGAATCCATGCGCTGGTTGTCCGTGGAGCTGCCGAGCGTGGTCACGCACAGGGACTGCGTTTCACCGCGCGTGAACAGCGCGGAGCCGTGGGCGCGGGGCAGGATGCCGGGCTGGATTTCGATGGGGCGCACGGTCTTGGTGTCGCGGCCGTCGATGCGGGTGCCTTCGTCAAGGATGCGCTTGCGCACGACCTTCTTTTCGATGTGGCCGATGATGTCGCCGACGGAGGAGAGGGCCTTTTCGTCTTCGCCATAGGTCGGATCGGCCTTGAGGGCTTCGACGATCTTTTCCTTCACGAGCTTGCGGGCGTCCTTGCGGGCCATCTTTTCGGGCACGCGCATGGCGGCTTCGAGGCCGGCTCCGGCGGCAAGCTCTTCGATGCGGGCGAGCAGGGCCGCGTCGTCTTCCTGCGGGGTGAAGGCCATCTTCGCCTTGCCCGCGAGCTCGCGCAGCTTGACCTGCGCTTCGACGAGGGGCTGGATTTCCTTGCGGCCCCATTCGAGGGCGTCGATGATCACGTCTTCGGGAACGAAGGTGGCTTCGCCTTCAACCATGACCAGCGCGTCGGCGGAAGCGGCGAACACGATGTTCAGGTCGCTTTCGGCCATTTCCTTGACGGTGGGGTTCAGGATGAACTGGCCGTTGATGCGGCCGATGCGTCCGCCGGCGACGGCTTCGGCGAAGGGCAGGGGCGACAGCATGACGGCGGCGGAAGCGGCCGTGATGGAGAGCACGTCGGATTCGTTTTCCTGGTCGGAGGAAATGACGCTGGCGAGCACCTGCACGTCTTCGGGGAGGCCCTTGGGGAACAACGGGCGGATCGGGCGGTCGATGAGGCGGGAAACGAGGGTTTCGCGCTCGGACGGACGGCCGATTTCGCGGCGGAAGAAGCTGCCGGGGATACGGCCCGCGGCATACATGCGCTCGGAATATTCCACGGTCAGCGGGAAGAAGCCGCGGTCGAAGTCGAGGGGCTGTGAACAAACGGTAACGAGCACGACGGTGCCACCGCACTGGATGGTAACGGAGCCGTGGGCCTGCGTAGCGACGCGGCCGGTCTCAAGGATGATTTCCTTGCCGCCGATGGTGGCGGAAACCCGGGTGGGGGCTTTTCTAAAACTCATGGTGAATCCTTTTCTCTTCGGGAAGGAGACTCCGGGAACAATATCGATCCAAACGTCGATCCTGTTCGCGGAAACTCCTTCTCATGACGGGTTGAGGTTGATGACGTGGAAAGGGGGAGCCCAAGGCTCCCCCCGAAAACGCACTTACTTGCGCAGTCCCAGCTTTTCGATGAGAGCGCGGTAACGCTGAATATCTTTGCTCTTGAGGTAGTTCAGCAGGTTGCGGCGCTGGCCGACGAGCTTGAGCAGGCCACGGCGGGAGTGGAAGTCCTTCTTGTGTTCCTTGAAGTGCCCGGTGAGGCCTTCAATGCGGGCGGTAAGCAGAGCTACCTGGACTTCCGGGGAGCCGGTGTCGCCTTCATGCTTGGCGTGAGCTTCGATAACAGTCTTTTTCTGGGCGGCGTCCATAACCACAGCGATATCCTCCGAATGGGTTGCGTTAGTTCCAAAGTCCCCTGAGCACTTTCCATGCGGGGCCGCCGGAGACGGCTTCGGCGAGCGCGAGAGGCTGCCCGTCGGGCGAGAGCAAGACGGCGTTGGCGCCGGGAACGCACGGGATGTCCGTTCCGTCCTGTGCTCTGGAGCGCGCGCGGCGCGCTTCCGTCCACACAAGGATCTTGCCGTTTTTCGTGTCCGCCTCTTCCTGCCCGGTCACGGTGATCGTGGGCCAGTGGGGGAGAGCGGCGGTCACTGGGATGACCCGTTCAGGCAGCGTTTCGGGCTCGGCGAGCAGCGTGTCCAGCGGACAAGCCCTGTCGAGGCCAAAGGGGTGGCTATACTCCCGAATCAGTTCCGTGAGCACGGCTCCGCACCCCAAGCGCGTCCCCAAGCTGTGGGCGAGGGACCGTATGTAAGTGCCGGAACTGCAAATGACTCGGAAGGTAACGTACGGAAGCTCAACCCTGAGGACTTCCGCACGCGAAATTTCGATGGTCTTGATTTTGAGCGGGGTTTCTTTCCCCTCCCGGGACAGCTTGTAGAGGGGCTGACCTTGATGCTTGGCCGCTGAATAGGGCGGCACGGGCTGTTCACTCGTGCCTACCCAGCCGGCGATGACGTCGGCCACGGCTTCGGCGGTCACATGGTTCCACGGCGCTTCGGCGGTAATCTGGCCGTCGGCGTCCCACGTATCAGTGGTCTGCCCGAGCCGGACAGTGCCCTGATAGGCTTTGACGCCTCCCGCCATGAGATATCCGGAGATTTTGGTCGCGTGCCCGAGAAGCACCAACAGAACGCCCTGAGCCATCGGGTCCAGGGTGCCTGCGTGTCCTATCTTTTTCTGCCCCAACCGTTTGAATCGGTTGGTACACTGGGCGGACGAGAGCCCGCGTGGCTTGTCGACCACAAGAAGACCGTGCTGTTGTTCCATATGAGGTGAGTACTCTATACATTTTTTTCCCGGTCGTCCAGTGGTTCTTGTGAGAGATGTGGAAGTTCGAAGGCATCCTGGGAGGCAGCGCCTTTCGGAGGACAGGTCCCCTCCTCTGCGTATCCCGCTCCAGCGGCTTTTGACTGGCGGATATCCGGAGCTGTCTGCCGGCCCGGGCCGCCTGCCATGCGACCCCATCCAGAGAGGGGGGCAGGGAAGCGTTGAGTTTCCGTCAGGTTTCCGGTAATCGGAACGGTCATCTTCGCTTCTGATGGTTTCAAGAGGAGATGGATGGTTCAATGGGTTGGCCTCGCCTGACGTTCCCGCAAGGGCGCGGCGGCAAGGCTGATCCCATGCGGATTTTCTCTGCCGAGGGCCGTTTTGCTCTCATGCTCTCCCCCGATTTTTTCAAAGGATTTTCTATGGATATATCCCTTCCTGATGCCGAATCGACCGTCGAGTTCGGCAGGCAGCTTGGCCGGGCGCTGAACGAGCAGTACGCCGAGGGCGGCGAGCAGGTTCATATCATATTGTTCTACGGCGATCTGGGCTCAGGCAAGACCACGTTCACACGCGGCTTCATCGAAGCGTTGCCCGGAGGGGAGAATGCGGAAGTCTCCAGCCCGAGCTTTACCCTGTGCAACAGCTATCCCACGACGCCCTCCGTCATCCATTGTGATCTGTACCGCTCGGAGGGCGCATTGCCCGATGAAGTGGACGAGGCGCTGGATACGGAATCCGGACTGGTGCTCGTCGAATGGGCCGAGCGGATTGCAGCCGAGAATTTGCCCCCGAAACGTCTGGACATCCTGTTTCAAGTCTGCAAAAATAACAGGTTGGTAACGCTGTCCCCCTATGGGAAGGCGGCGCACTGCGTATTGCAGAAACTGGCTCGTCTCCGCGATTCCGGGGAATGACGGCAAAGAGGAAGGGTTTCTGCCTCACAGGTCACGATGAAGGACTCAGCTATGCGTATTCTGGTACAAAAATTCGGAGGGACGTCCGTAGCCGACATCGACCGCCTAAAAATGGTGCGTGGTAAGGTGAAAGCCGCTCTGGATCAGGGATACAAGGTAGTCGTGGTGCTTTCCGCCAAGTCCGGGAAGACCAACAAACTGCTGGATCTGTCGACCCGTTGGGCCGCAGAGCCTGATCTGGCGGAAGTGGACAGTCTGCTTTCCACGGGCGAGCAGGCCTCGATCGCGCTTTTCAGCATGTTGCTCAAGGACTCCGGCATCAAGGCGCGTTCGATGCTCGGCTGGCAGATCCCGATCATCACGAATGATGAATTCGGCCGTGCCCGCATCCTCTCTATTGATGCCTCCCGCATCCATAAGGAGCTTGAGGCGCACGACGTGCTCGTGGTCGCCGGGTTCCAGGGCTCGACGGAAGACGGGCGCATCACCACGCTCGGCCGTGGCGGGTCCGATACGTCCGCCGTGGCGCTGGCCGCCGCTCTGGATTCCTGCGAGTGTGAAATCTATACGGATGTGGACGGGGTCTATACGACGGACCCCAATCTGTGCTCCACGGCTCGCAAACTCGATCGCGTCACCTATGAAGAAATGCTTGAAATGGCTTCCATGGGTGCGAAGGTATTGCAAATCCGTTCTGTGGAGTTCGCAAAGAAGTATAATGTTCCCGTTCACGTGCGCTCCACGTTTTCTGATGATCCGGGAACGCTGGTCGCCCAGGAGGACGCCATGATGGAAGCCGTGCTCGTCTCCGGCATTGCATATGACAAGGATCAGGCCCGTGTAACCGTATGCGGGGTTCCTGACCGCCCCGGCGTCTCCGCCGCCCTTTTTGCGCCGCTGTCCGAAAACGGCATCATGGTTGACATGATCATCCAGACCGCCAGCCGCGAAGGCGTGACCGACATGACGTTCACCGTGTCCCGCAAGGATTTGGAGAAAGCCATTCAGCTCATGAAGGAAATCGTCGCGCGGATCGGCGGTACGGGCGTGGAACACGACCCCTACGTCGCTAAGGTTTCCGTCATCGGCGTGGGAATGCGCAACCACACCGGCGTGGCGACCAAGGCCTTCGCCGCCCTGCAGCAGGAAAACATCAACATCCAGATGATCAGTACGTCCGAGATTAAGATTTCCTGTCTGATCGACGAAAAATACACCGAACTCGCTGTGCGCACCCTGCACGACGCGTTTGAACTGCACAAGCCTGATCACGCCTAGCCGTCAAGCGAACTGATGCGAAGGCCCGGGGAGTCCTCTTTCCGGGCTTTTTTCATGAGTATCATCCCGGAAAACGCATATTCTCATAGTGCAATAAAACAAAAAGGTTGGATATTGAGAAGAAAACGTTTTGGAAAAAAATTCAAAAAATGGTTGACAGAGAGCGGGGTCTGAGGCAGGGTATGCAAATGCTTCGGCTGCGTGTTGAAAACAACCTGCAGTTGTTGTGTCGTCACTGTGACAGCACGGTAACGGTTTTTTGAAAAAAGCAGAAGAAAGCGGTTGACAGCGAGAAGGGGTCGGGATAAATTCCCGCTTCTGCGCCGGGGAGAAATCCTCGCGGCGCGCTCCGAAAAAAAAAAACTTCGGGGTTCGGAAAAAAAGTTGTTGACAAGCTGGACCGGGCGGGGTAAGTTCCCGCTTCGCCGCTGACGGAAACGCAGCGGCTGAGGCAACGGCCTCTGGTTCTTTGACAAGTGAAGAGCGAGTTGGGAATAAGAAACTTTGAGTTTTAGCCCATAGAGATATGGGCAAGCTAGTTGTTTTCAATCAACTGGAGAGTTTGATTCTGGCTCAGATTGAACGCTGGCGGCGTGCTTAACACATGCAAGTCGAACGTGAAAGTCCTTCGGGGCGAGTAAAGTGGCGCACGGGTGAGTAACGCGTGGATAATCTACCCTTAAGATGGGGATAACGGCTGGAAACGGTCGCTAATACCGAATACGCTCCCGATTTTATCATTGGGGGGAAAGATGGCCTCTGCTTGCAAGCTATCGCTTAAGGATGAGTCCGCGTCCCATTAGCTAGTTGGCGGGGTAACGGCCCACCAAGGCAACGATGGGTAGCCGGTCTGAGAGGATGACCGGCCACACTGGAACTGGAACACGGTCCAGACTCCTACGGGAGGCAGCAGTGGGGAATATTGCGCAATGGGCGAAAGCCTGACGCAGCGACGCCGCGTGAGGGATGAAGGTTCTCGGATCGTAAACCTCTGTCAGGGGGGAAGAAACCCCCTCGTGTGAATAATGCGAGGGCTTGACGGTACCCCCAAAGGAAGCACCGGCTAACTCCGTGCCAGCAGCCGCGGTAATACGGAGGGTGCAAGCGTTAATCGGAATCACTGGGCGTAAAGCGCACGTAGGCGGCTTGGTAAGTCAGGGGTGAAATCCCACAGCCCAACTGTGGAACTGCCTTTGATACTGCCAGGCTTGAGTACCGGAGAGGGTGGCGGAATTCCAGGTGTAGGAGTGAAATCCGTAGATATCTGGAGGAACACCGGTGGCGAAGGCGGCCACCTGGACGGTAACTGACGCTGAGGTGCGAAAGCGTGGGTAGCAAACAGGATTAGATACCCTGGTAGTCCACGCTGTAAACGATGGGTGCTGGGTGCTGGGATGTATGTCTCGGTGCCGTAGCTAACGCGATAAGCACCCCGCCTGGGGAGTACGGTCGCAAGGCTGAAACTCAAAGAAATTGACGGGGGCCCGCACAAGCGGTGGAGTATGTGGTTTAATTCGATGCAACGCGAAGAACCTTACCCAGGCTTGACATCTAGGGAACCCTTCGGAAATGAAGGGGTGCCCTTCGGGGAGCCCTAAGACAGGTGCTGCATGGCTGTCGTCAGCTCGTGCCGTGAGGTGTTGGGTTAAGTCCCGCAACGAGCGCAACCCCTATCTTCAGTTGCCAGCAGGTAAGGCTGGGCACTCTGGAGAGACCGCCCCGGTCAACGGGGAGGAAGGTGGGGACGACGTCAAGTCATCATGGCCCTTACGCCTGGGGCTACACACGTACTACAATGGCGCGCACAAAGGGTAGCGAGACCGCGAGGTGGAGCCAATCCCAAAAAACGCGTCCCAGTCCGGATTGGAGTCTGCAACTCGACTCCATGAAGTCGGAATCGCTAGTAATTCGAGATCAGCATGCTCGGGTGAATGCGTTCCCGGGCCTTGTACACACCGCCCGTCACACCACGAAAGTCGGTTTTACCCGAAGCCGGTGAGCTAACTCGCAAGAGAAGCAGCCGTCTACGGTAGGGCCGATGATTGGGGTGAAGTCGTAACAAGGTAGCCGTAGGGGAACCTGCGGCTGGATCACCTCCTTTATAGGAAAAATTCCCAACTCGCTCTTCACTTGCAAGGAACAAGGGCTTAACGCCATGCTCTTTGAGAAGAAAACGTCAGGGGCCTGTAGCTCAGGTGGCTAGAGCGCACGCCTGATAAGCGTGAGGTCGAAAGTTCAAGTCTTTCCAGGCCCACCACTTATCAGGGGGTATAGCTCAGCTGGGAGAGCATCTGCTTTGCACGCAGAGGGTCGACGGTTCGATTCCGCCTACCTCCACCACAAGCTTGCTGACGTACAGTCCATGATTGGTCATTGACGCGAAGATTTCGCGGCAGTCATCCAGGCATGGCCTGGTCGCACCAGTCGGAAACACCGGCGGGTGCTGCTCATTTACAATTGAATAGGGGAATGGGAAGGGAATAGTAAAGTTCTTGAGAAATAAGATATCAAGGGCAACAGGTGAATGCCTTGGCGCTGAGAGGCGATGAAAGACGCGGTAAGCTGCGATAAGCATCGGGGAGGAGCTAAACATCCTACGATCCGATGATTTCTGAATGGGGAAACCCGATGGGAGTCATGTCCCATCATCCTGAGCTGAATATATAGGCCCAGAGAAGCCAACCCGGGGAAGTGAAACATCTCAGTACCCGGAGGAAGAGAAATCAAACGAGACTCCCAAAGTAGCGGCGAGCGAAATGGGAAGAGCCCAAACCGAGTGGTTTCGACCATTCGGGGTTGTAGGGCCGGCATACGCGATTCTGGAGTAGGCAGAGGAAGTGAGCTGGAAAGCTCCGCCACAGCGGGTGATAGCCCCGTACTCGAAACCGAAAAGGACGCAGCCGGTACCTGAGTACTGCGAGGCACGTGGAACCTCGTGGGAATCTAGGGGGACCATCCTCTAAGGCTAAGTACTCCTCAGCGACCGATAGTGAACTAGTACCGTGAGGGAAAGGTGAAAAGAACCCCTGTTAGGGGAGTGAAATAGAATCTGAAACCTGTTGCCTACAAGCTGCGAGAGCTACTTCGGTAGTGATCGCGTGCCTTTTGTATAATGAGTCAGCGAGTTACTCTACCGTGCGAGGTTAAGCGAAAGCGTAGCCGTAGTGAAAGCGAGGCTTAATAGGCCGACTAGTACGTTGGAGTAGACCCGAAACCGGGTGATCTATCCATGAGCAGGTTGAAGCAAGGGTAAAGCCTTGTGGAGGACCGAACCGTCAACGGCTGAAAACGTTCCGGATGACTTGTGGATAGGGGTGAAAGGTCAATCAAACCCGGTGATAGCTGGTTCTCCCCGAAATATATTGAGGTATAGCCTCGGGAATTGATTAGCGGAGGTAAAGCACTGACAGAGCTAGGGGTCCTACCAGATTACCAAACTCTATCAAACTCAGAATGCCGCTTAATTGTATCCCGGGAGTCAGACGGCGGGTGCGAAGGTTCGTCGTCAAAAGGGAAACAGCCCAGACCAACAGCTAAGGTCTCCAAATCCATGCTCAGTGGTGAAGGTAGTGGAACCGTTTAGACAGCCAGGACGTTGGCTTAGAAGCAGCCATCGTTTAAAGAAAGCGTAATAGCTCACTGGTCTAATGGCTCTGCGCCGAAAATGTAACGGGGCTAAGCATGGTACCGAAGCTTTGGCAATCTCCTTTGGGGATTGGGTAGGGGAGCGTTCGCTGCGGGCTGAAGGTGTGCCGGAAGGCATGCTGGACTGCAGTGAAGTGATTATGCTGACATGAGTAACGATAAAATATGTGAAAAACATATTCGCCGAAAACCCGAGGTTTCCTGGGTAAAGGTAATCTTCCCAGGGTTAGTCGGATCCTAAGGTGAGGGTGAAAGCCGTAACCGATGGAAAACAGGTTAATATTCCTGTACTTGTTGTGTAGCGCGATGGAGGGACGCAGGAAGATAGGCGGGCCGGGTGTTGGATATCCCGGTGCAAGCGTGTAGGAATATCCGGTAGGCAAATCCGCCGGACGAATCTGAGACGCGAGTCCGTGGGCGCAAGCCCTGAAGCCGTTGAGTCTATGCTGCCTAGAAAAGCTCCTAAGTTTATCCACAGCAATCCGTACCGCAAACCAACTCAGGTGGGTGGGATGAACAATCCAAGGCGCTCGAGAGAACTCTGGCCAAGGAACTCGGCAAAATAACCCCGTAACTTCGGAAGAAGGGGTGCTCTCTAGGGTGACATGTTTAACATATGAAGCCCCGGGGAGCCGCAGTGAATTGGTGGTGGCGACTGTTTACTAAAAACATAGGTCTGTGCGAAGTCCTAAAGACGACGTATACGGACTGACGCCTGCCCGGTGCTGGAAGGTTAAAAGGAGGGGTCAGCGCAAGCAAAGCTCCGAATTGAAGCCCCAGTAAACGGCGGCCGTAACTATAACGGTCCTAAGGTAGCGAAATTCCTTGTCGGGTAAGTTCCGACCTGCACGAATGGCGTAACGATCTCCACACTGTCTCGGCCAGAGACTCGGTGAAATTGCAGTCGCGGTGAAAATTCCGTGTACCCGCAGAAAGACGGAAAGACCCTGTGCACCTTTACTATAGCTTGACATTGGATTTTGGGCCTGCATGTGTAGGATAGGTGGGAGGCTGTGAACCCTGTACGCCAGTATGGGGGGAGCCATCCTTGAAATACCACCCTTGCATGTTTAAGATCCTAACTTCTTCCGGTTATCCCGGAGAAAGACAGTGTCTGGCGGGTAGTTTGACTGGGGCGGTCGCCTCCTAAAGTGTAACGGAGGCATGCAAAGGTTCCCTCAGCCTGATCGGAAACCAGGCGCTGAGTGCAAACGCATAAGGGAGCTTGACTGTAAGAGAGACATCTCGAACAGGAACGAAAGTTGGCGTTAGTGATCCGGTGGTCCCGAATGGAAGGGCCATCGCTCATTGGATAAAAGGTACGCCGGGGATAACAGGCTGATCGCATCCAAGAGTTCACATCGACGATGCGGTTTGGCACCTCGATGTCGGCTCATCACATCCTGGGGCTGAAGCAGGTCCCAAGGGTACGGCTGTTCGCCGTTTAAAGTGGTACGCGAGCTGGGTTTAAAACGTCGTGAGACAGTTTGGTCCCTATCTTCTGTGGGCGAAGGAGAATTGAGAGGGCCTGTCCCTAGTACGAGAGGACCGGGATGGACGCACCCCTGGTGATCCTGTTGTCGCGCCAGCGGCATAGCAGGGTAGCTATGTGCGGAAGGGATAACCGCTGAAAGCATCTAAGCGGGAAGCCTGCCTCAAGATAAGTTCTCCCCTCGAAAGAGCTGAAGGGCCCGGGTAGACTACCCGGTCGATAGGCTGGAGGTGTAAGCGCGGCGACGTGCTCAGCTGACCAGTACTAATAGCCCGAGCGGCTTATTTTTCAAAAACTTTCCCCTTCCCAACCCCCTATCAATTAATATCACATAGAGATTTGTCTTGGTGTTCATGGAGGAGAGGGTACACCCGATCCCATTCCGAACTCGGCAGTTAAGCTCTCCATCGTCGATGATACTGCGCACTCTTACGTGGGAAAGTAGAACAACGCCAAGACTTTATTTCCAAAGGGCCGTCCTATCCAGGACGGCCCTTTGTTTTGCCCGAAGCCCATCCCCATCACGGGCCACCCCTCCCCAAGCCCCAGGCTAGGCGCAAGCCCCTCATGCTGTTTCTCCCTCCCCCCTCCCTTCGGGTTTCCTCCCCCCAGCTTTTTTTCCTACAGCTTTACCCGCCCGGTTCGCTCCTTAATCGGCGTTAGCCTTCCCTTCTTCTCTTTTCCCGCAAGCCTCATCGATTTGCCGAAGAAGGGCTTTAGATGCTGTGTCCGGAAGTAATGCATCCCTTTTAGGCGTGTTGGGAAATACTTCCCTCCCAAGGGCATTGGGGGGCGCGTTGTTTCCGAATGAAAAAGAGATGAGAAGGTACAGCATAAGATGAAAAACCGTATGGATTTTCCTCATCATGAAAATACTGTACAAGCGAAACTAGTGCAGGAAGAGTATTCCCAGAGCGGCGAGTACTGTCAGTATGAGGCAAACACCGAGGCAACCCTTTTCTTTTCGTTTTTTCTCAGGGGGCGCCTTTTTTGAAGGGGCTGTAGGTTGATACTGGGGCTTTTGCTGATTTGACGAGGCCGCTTTCTCAATCAGGTCTTTCTTTTCGAAAAACTCTTGCATCTCGTGCGTAAAACGCTGCCTCCAGTCTTCAAACCAGTGTTCAGGGTGCTGGCGCTGATATTCCCGTTCAAGGTGTTTTGTGAGGTCGTCCGGATTAGAAATCTCCGCCGGAATGGCTGACGTATCCAACGGATAGAAGGACGTCGTGATTTCCCTAGCGATCTGAACGAAATATTTCATGCTGTGTTTGTCATCAAGCATGACGCCGGAAAGGTAGAGGAGCTTGGCGCACGCCTCGATGTTTCTTCTGTTCAGATGGCACTGGGTAAGGTTTACATAGAAATTGCCGGAATTCAGTTCAATGAACGATCCCAAGTATTGGCAGCAGCCGGCTACCCACGTGGAAAATTCTTTGTTGAACTCCTTTTTGATCTGGATGAAGGTCACAACAGGATGCTCATCCAGCTCATCCAGAAAACTGCCGGGAAGGGAGTAGGGCGCAGGGAAGGACGGAAGCTTGGCCGGAGTGCGCTTCATGACGCCGGCAGCGTTCAAGGATGCTTGGGCCATTTTTTTGATGGCTTCAGGATCAATGAGCGTTTGCTTGTATTCGTGTGGCAACGAATCGAAAGCTTCCCTTTTCTTTTCCGGGAGGCTGTTTCGGAACTCTTCAATCCGCTCGTCCAGATCCATGCGTGCACCTTGTTTGCTTGGAGTGGTGGCCAGCCGCGGTACGGGGCCGTAGGGAACGCCGCAAATGTTCTATGCGGGAGAATATGATTCCAGCAGCATATCTGAGAATCATTTCCGTGACAACAGATGTCTTGAAAAGGTGCGTTGCTTGGGAATGTTTTCTCACACGATATCGTTGAAAACGCGAAACGAAGAAGAGTGGGGAGAACCGGAACTGAGCGGCAAAACGGCCGGAAAGCACACGTCGTTATGTGCAATTGGGGCATCGGAATTGCGGATTTACAAGGCATTCTCGGTATGCTAAGACTGAAGTCCTTATTGTTCGGCGTTGTATCCGTCCGTATGTAATCACACAAAGTGTAACGAAATTGTTAGGTTGTCTAGATGGACCTTCTCACGGAACTTGAAAGCCTGATCCCGGAACTTGAAAAGGGTTTGGATCAGGCTTCTTCGTTGCAGGAAATGGAAGCGCTCCGGGTTGAATTCCTCGGACGCAAGGGCCGCATTGCCCGCATTATGTCTCGTCTTCCCGAACTTGAGCCTGCGCAGCGCCCTTTGCTGGGGCAAACCGCCAACCGGGTGAAGGAAAGCCTGACAGCTCAGTTCGAAGCCAAGAAGACGGCTCTCGACAACGCCGAAGAGGCCGCCGCACTGGCACGCTTTGACGCGGGCCTGCCCGGCCGTTTGCCGTGGCGCGGTTCGCTGCATCCGGTGACCATGGTGATGGAAGAAATCTGCACCATCTTCAAGGGGCTTGGCTACGACATCGTGTCCGGTCCGGAAGTGGAGACGGATTACTACTGCTTTGAAGCGCTGAACATTCCGCCGGAACACCCCGCGCGCGACATGCAGGATACCCTGTACGTATCCGACGGCATCGTGTTGCGTACGCATACGTCCCCGCTTCAGGTGCGGACCATGCTCAAGCAGAAGCCTCCCGTCGCCGTGGTTGCGCCCGGACGCGTCTACCGCCGCGACTCGGACATCACGCACACGCCGATGTTCCATCAGGTCGAAGGCCTGCTCGTGGACAAGCACGTGACCATGGCCGATCTGCGCGGGACGCTTACCGCGTTCATGCGCGAAGTGTTCGGTTCCGACACCCGCATCCGTTTCCGCCCGAGCTTCTTCCCGTTTACGGAACCCAGCGCCGAAGCCGACATTTCCTGCTGTATGTGCGGCGGGAAGGGGCATGTCAACGGCACTACGTGCCGCGTGTGCAAGGGGACCGGCTGGCTGGAAATCCTCGGTTGCGGCATGGTCGATCCTGAAGTCTTCAAGGCCGTTGGCTACGACCCGGAAGAAGTGACCGGATTCGCCTTCGGGCTTGGCGTGGAACGTATCGCCATGCTGAAGTACGGCATCGGGGACCTGCGCATGTTCTTTGAGAACGATGTGCGTTTCCTCGGTCAGTTTGCCTAGGGCCAGTATCCCTCCTTCGGACAGGGAATCGGGATCGGACTTCAGTTCTTCTTTAAAAGGTATTTCTTCGGATCATTCCGGAAAAATGCTGTTTGCGGTCCCGATCAAGAGAAGAATGCGCCGTCGTTGTGGGAAGGCTTTCCTCGGCGGTTTTTGGGGCGATGCCCCGAGAGGATTGAGCAATGCTGTTAAGTCTGAAATGGTTGCGCGAATTTGTTCCGGTGGAAGCCGGGGCTCAGGAAGTCGGCGATCGCCTGACGATGCTTGGGCTGGAGCTGGAAGACATCATCCATCCGTATGATGCCATCAAGGACATCGTCGTCGGGCACGTCCTGACGAAAGAGGCCCATCCCGATTCGGATCATCTGGCCGTATGCACGGTGGATGCCGGACAGGAAGAAGTGCTGAACATCGTGTGCGGCGCACCCAATGTGGCCGCCGGACAGAAAGTGCCGGTGGCGCTGGTGGGCACGACGATGCCCGGAGGTATGGTCATCAAGAAGGCCAAGCTGCGCGGCGTGCCTTCGTTCGGCATGATCTGCTCCGAGCGTGAGCTGGGGCTTTCCGAAGATCATAACGGCATCATGGTGCTGCCCGAAGGCTTCAAGGTCGGCACGCGCCTCATCGACGCGCTGGATCTGGATACGGAGATTCTGGAAATCGGCATCACCCCGAACCGCGGCGACTGCCTGTCCGTACTCGGTCTTGCCCGCGAAGCGGCGCTGGCTTTCAAGCTGCCCCTGACGCTGCCCAAGGTGCATGTGGAAGCACAGGGTGCGGATTGGTCGTCGGAATGGGCCGTGAATATCCCGAATCCCGACCTGTGCCCGTTCTACCAGCTGCGTCTCGTGGAAGGCGTGACCATCAGGCAGTCGCCCATGTGGATGCGCCACCGCCTGCACGCTGTGGGCGTCCGCCCCATTTCCAACATCGTGGACGTTACCAACTATATTTTGATGGAGCTGGGGCAGCCGCTGCACGCCTTTGACCGCGACAAGCTGGAAGGCGGACGCACGGAAATCTCCGTGGCCCGCGACGGTGAACGCATTGTGACCCTTGATGGGCAGGAGCGTGTGCTGACCTCCGCCGACCTGTTGATCCGTGACGGCATGAAGCCTGTTGCGCTCGCCGGCGTCATGGGCGGGCTCGATACGGAAATTTCCGACGCCAGCCGCAACGTCATGGTCGAGAGCGCTGTGTTCCGCCCTGAAACCATCCGCAAGACGGCCCGCCGCCTTGCCTTGGCCAGTGAAGCCTCCTACCGTTTTGAGCGCGGTGTGGATCAGATCAATTCCCGGTTCGCTATGGACAGGGCCGTCAGCCTGATGGCGGAACTTTCCGGCGGCGTGGTCCGCACAGGTGCCTGCACGCAGGAGCCCAAGCTGTGGGCAGCCCCGCACCCGCGTTTCCGTGTTCAGCGTACCGTGGATCTGCTCGGCATGGATGTCGAGCCCGCGTTCTGCGCGGATACGCTGGAACGTCTGGGTTGCGGCCTTGACCGCTCCGACGAGGCGGACTGGAAGGTCACGACCCCGAGCTGGCGTTCCGACCTGAGCCGCGAAGTGGACCTCATCGAAGAAATCGCGCGCGTGAAGGGCATGGACACCATCCCGGAAACCCTGCCCGCCGTTTCCCGCCCTCTCGATCGTTTCGGCCAGCCGGAATCCCGGTACGGTTTCCTGTCCCGCATCAAGGCGTGGGGACGTGGCCTCGGCCTGAACGAAGCCGAGAACTACAGCTTCGTCGGCCACAAGGATCTCGATCATCTCGGCCTTTCCAAGGAAGGCCGCATCGATATCATCAACCCGCTGACCGAAGAACAGAACGTGCTCCGCACCGAGATCGCCCCGAGCCTGTTGCAGAATGTGCGTACCAACATCGCGCACGGCAACATGGGCGTCCGCCTGTTCGAAGTGGCCAACGTGTTTGAGGCCGATCCCGCTTCCCAGACCACTGCGAAGGAAAGCGCCCGTCTCGGCATGGTGATGTACGGTTCCCTGTACGACACGGCGTGGCCGAATGCGGAAATCGACGCCGGATACGCGGACATCCGTGGGCTGGTGGAACATTTCGCGGCGTTCTTGAATCTCTCCGCGCCCGTGTTCACCCGCGACGAAAACACGCATCCGTTCCTCGCTCCGTGCGTGCGCGTGACCGTCGACGGAAAGCCCGTCGGCGTGGTGGGGCAGGTCAAGGCGCAGCTCGCCGACGCCTACCATGCCCGCAAGCCCATCTGGCTGGCGGAATTGGATCTGGAAACCCTATGGGATCTGCACCGGGCGGCCCGCATCGTGTTCAAGGCGCTGTCCGTGTTCCCGGCGTCCAGCCGCGACGTGACGGTCATTGCTCCGCTTACCCTGTCCGTGGCCGCCGTTGAGAAGCACATCCGCGACATGCGCATTGCCATCCTCGAAGACGTGACCCTCATCGACCTGTATGAGCCCAAGGATACGGAAGAACGTAACCTGACCTTCCGGCTCACGTTCCGCAAGGCCGACCGGACTCTTAAAGATGCCGAGGTGGACAAGGAGCGGGAAAAGGTGGCACAATCGCTCATCAAGAATCTGGGCGTCCGCATCTGATCGTGACGCATCGATGACGAGGCATGTCTTTTTGTCTGTAATCAATGGAGCATGACGCGTTCCGCATGGGAACTCTATGACTGGACGGACGTATCGCATCGGGGAAGCGGCTCGGCTGCTGAAGCTGGAAGGTTACGTATTGCGTTTCTGGGAAACGGAATTCGAGCAGTTGCGCCCCTTGCGTACGCCGAAAGGGCAGAGGTTGTATTCCGATGCGGACCTCGTCGTGCTCCGGCGCATTCGCACCTTGCTGCACGAGCAGGGTATGACCATCGAAGGGGCCAGGCGCGTTCTCGAACGGGAATGCGCCGAGTCCGGCGACGGAAAGGCCCGGACAAGCGCGGAAGACATGCTCCGCCATGTGGAAAGCGAACTGATGGCCCTGCAGGCGTTGCTGGGGCGGCAGCGTCTTAAACCGACAAGGTAAGCTCCGATGATTCTTTCTCCTTCTCTTCTTTCCGCTGACGTGGGCAACCTTGCGGCGGAACTTTCGGCTTTGGAGGCCGCCGGTCTCCGGTGGGTGCACTGGGATGTCATGGACGGGCGGTTTGTGCCGAACATCACCTTCGGGCAGCACGTCATCAGGCAGTTGCGCAAGCGCAGCGGCCTGTTTTTTGATGTGCATCTGATGATTGTGGAGCCCGAAAACTATCTTTCCGAATTTCAGGCCGCAGGTGCCGACATGCTGGTCGTGCATGCCGAGGCTACCCGGCATCTGCAGCGTACGCTCGCGGAAATCCGGCGTCTGGGCATGAAGGCCGGAGTCGCGCTCAATCCAGCCACCCCGCTGTCCGCGCTGGAATACGTGCTGGAGGATGTCGATATGATCCTCCTCATGAGCGTGAACCCGGGATTCGGCGGGCAGAAATTTTTGCCGATCACCTATGAAAAGATCCGCCGTCTTCGCCGGATGCTGGACGAACGCCGCCTTGAGACGCTCATCCAGATCGACGGCGGCGTCACGCCCGACAACACCGCCGATCTCGTGCGTGCGGGTGCGGACGTGCTGGTGTCCGGTTCGGCGTTTTTCTCGGTTCCACCCTATGAGGCCCGTCGTCTGGCGTTTGAGAGCAAGGCGGAGGAAGCCCGTTCACTGACTTTGTAAGCTGACGGAGAGTAGTCATGCGTTCCCGTAAAGAACTTGCCGATGCCATTCGTATCCTTTCCATGGACGCCGTAGACAAGGCCAAGTCCGGCCACCCCGGCGCGCCCATGGGCATGGCCGACATGGCGGAAGCCCTGTGGCGCGGCGTGTTGCGTCATAATCCCGCCGATCCCCATTGGGCCAATCGTGACCGGTTCGTCCTGTCAAACGGCCATGCCTCCATGCTGCTCTACAGCGTGCTGCATCTCACCGGCTATGACCTGAGCATGGACGATATCAAGAATTTCCGCCAGCTCGGCTCCCGTACGCCCGGCCATCCCGAAAAGGGTGTGACCCCCGGCGTGGAAACCACCACCGGGCCGCTCGGACAGGGCTTTGCCACCGCCGTGGGCATGGCTGTGGCTGAAAAACTGCTCGCCGCCGAGTTCAACCGCGACGGCTTCCCCATTGTCGATCACCACACATACGTGTTCCTCGGCGACGGCTGCCTCATGGAAGGGCTGTCGCAGGAGGCCTGTTCCCTCGCCGGGACTCTCGGCCTCGGCAAGCTCATCGTGATGTATGACGACAACGGCATTTCCATCGACGGCGACGTCCACCAGTGGTTCGGCGACGACACGCCTGCCCGTTTTGAAGCGTGCGGCTGGCACGTCATTTCCGGCGTGGACGGTCACGATGCCGCCATGCTCGATGCGGCGCTGGTCCTCGCCCGCAAGGAAACCGAGCGTCCGACCCTGATTTGCTGCAAGACGACCATCGGTTACGGTTCCCCCAAGAAGGGCGGGACGGCATCAAGCCACGGCTCGCCGATGGGGGCGGATGAAAACGCCGCCGTGCGTGCCGCGCTCGGCTGGAAGGACGAACCGTTCGTCATGCCGCAGGACATCAAGGATGCGTGGGACGCCCGCGAGCGCGGCGCAGCGCTTGAAGGCGAGTGGAAAGCTCTGTTTGCCGCCTATGCGAAAGCCTATCCCGATCTCGCCGCCGAATTCGAACGCCGGATGGGCGGCACATTGCCTGCCGACTGGGAAAGCGTTTCCTCCTCCGCCATCGCCCGTTTTGACGCGGACAAGCCGAAGGTCGCCACACGTATCGCCAACCGCGACGTCCTGAACGCCATCGCTCCGCATCTGCCGGAACTGTTCGGCGGTTCCGCCGACCTGACCGGTTCCGTGGGCACGTGGCACGAAAAGGCTTCCCGCATCGGCCGCAACGACTGGAACGGCAACTACCTGTCCTACGGTGTGCGTGAATTCGTCATGGGTACCGTCATGAACGGCCTTGCGCTGCATGGCGGGTTCATCCCCTACGGCGGCACGTTCCTTGTGTTCTCCGATTATGCCAGAAACGCCATCCGCCTGTCCGCGCTCATGAAGCAGCGCCTTGTCTGGGTATTGACGCACGATTCCATCGGCGTCGGAGAGGACGGCCCCACGCACCAGCCCGTCGAGCATGTGAGCAGCCTGCGCCTTATTCCCGATCTGCTCGTGTGGCGTCCCTGCGACGCGGTGGAAACCGCCGTGGCGTGGAAGGTGGCTCTTGAGTCCGCCCAGCCTTCCTGCATGGTGCTGACCCGTCAGGGCCTGACGCCGCAGACCCGCACGGAGGAACAGCTTGAAGCCGTGAAGCGCGGCGCGTATATCCTCAAGGATTGCGAAGGCACACCCGAGGTAATCCTCATCGCTACGGGTTCCGAAGTGCAGCTCGCCGTTTCCGCCGCCGAAGCGCTGGCCGGGAAGGGCCGTAAGGCGCGCGTGGTTTCCATGCCCTGCGCCGAGCTTTTTGACGCGCAGCCTGCCGAATACAAGGAAAACGTGCTGCCCCGCGCCGTGCGTGCGCGCGTGGCGGTCGAAGCTGCCTCCGTGGACGGTTGGTGGAAGTACGTGGGGCTCGACGGCGCGGTGGTCGGCATGTCCGGCTTTGGCGAGTCCGCCCCCGGCGACGTGCTGTTCAAGCACTTCGGGTTCACCGTCGATCATGTCGTTGACGTTGCCGAAGGCTTGTTGAAGTAGAAAAACGAATCGGGGGAGGGAGCTTTTTGCAAAAAGCTCCCTCCCCCGTACCCCCACCCGCAAAAACTTCGACTGGTGGGGAGGGGACACGGAAGGAGTTCAGGAAGGACGAGCGTTTTTTCTGTATTGTCGACGTGTCCCGTTTTTGTGTCCCGTAGTATTCTCCCTTTTTTCCATATACGGGAAACCTGCGGACAGGGATTCGATAAGGGCGAAAGTCTTGGGAAGAGAGGGGATGGGGTTTGGGGAAGGGGGGAGAAACCTTTCTTCAGAAAGGTTTCTCCCCCCTTCCCCAAACTTCATACAAAACAAAGCAATGCGAATTAATATACTGACTCTGTTCCCGGAATGGTTTGCATCCCCGCTGGATACGGCGCTGCTCGGCAAGGCGCGCGAGGCGGGGCTTGTCGAATTCGATATCCTGAACCCCCGCGACAGGACGGAAGACCGCCACCATATCGTGGACGACCGTCCTTATGGCGGCGGGCCCGGCATGGTCATGATGCTGGAACCGCTGGTAAAGACCTTGCGGGAACTGGAAACGGAGCGGGGCGGAGCGGGGCGGATCATCATGCTCGCCGCCGCCGGTAAGCCGCTCACGCAGTCGCTGGCCCGCGAGCTGGCGCGGGAAGAGACGCTGACGCTGGTGTGCGGCCGGTATGAAGGCATCGACGCCCGGCTCATGGACATTTTGCCGGTCGAGCAGGTCAGCGTGGGCGAGGCCGTGCTCAACGGCGGGGAGGCCGCCGCCATGATGCTGGTGGAGGCCGCGACTAGGCTCATCCCCGGCTTCATGGGAAAAGAGGAATCCGGAGACGACGAAAGTTTTTCGGCGGGCCTGCTGGAGTATCCGCACTTCACGCGGCCCGAGGTCTTTGAGGATGTGCCCGTGCCGGATGTGCTGCGTTCGGGCGATCATGGCCGTATTGCCAAGTGGCGGCGCGAGCAGTCGCTGCGGACGACGCTGCGGGTCCGGCCCGACATGCTGGACGGGGCGCCGCTGACGTCGGACGACATGGAGTACCTGCGGGAAACGGTGGAGGCCGCTGGACGGCTCCGCCTTGGCCGCAACCTCCATTGTGCGCTGGTGCATTATCCCGTTTTCCTTGGCGATCGCAAAACCGGCGCAACCTCTTTGACAAACCTCGACGTTCACGATATAGCACGGTGTTCTCGCACATATGGACTGGGGAGTTTCACGGTTGTAACCCCCTTGAAGGATCAGCAGACCATTCTGGAAACGCTGGTCCGCCATTGGACGGAAGGGCCCGGCGGCGTCTCCAACCCGGATCGCGCCGAAGCGTTCAGCCTCGTCCGTATGGCTTCCGATGTGCAGGGAGCCATTGATCTTGTGGAAGCACGCACGGGACAGCGCCCGGTTCTGCTGGGAACCAGCGCGCGGGACAACGGCGTCATGACGCCTCAGGCTGTACGGGATCTGCTTGTGGACCGTCCGGTCCTGCTCCTTTTCGGGACAGGGCACGGGATGGCCCCGGAGATTCTGGATGCCTGCGACGGCATACTGAGGCCGCTGCGGTGGATGGATGCGTACAACCATCTCCCGGTGCGTGGGGCGGTCGCCATTACCCTTGATCGGGTGCTCGGCGACTGCTGTTAGAGCCTCTTCACGGCCGCGCCTTTGCGGTACGGTGCAATGCTCTGTGTTGATACCTCCCCCGGCGACGGGGCGAGAGAGCGCAAGCGACAGCCCGTTTCGGGAGTCACCGACAAACGAAGCGACATAACTTCAGGTTGCCCGTCAGACGGGGCAACGACTTCTTTGAGGAGAAGGACATGACCATCATCGAAAAGATCGAACGCGAACAGATGCGCCTTGATATTCCCGCTTTCAAGCCCGGCGACGCCGTGAAAGTGCACTTCCGTATCGTCGAAGGTGAAAAGGAACGTATCCAGGTGTTCCAGGGCAACGTGATCCGTATGCACCGCGGCACCGTGGGCGCTACCGTGACCGTTCGTAAGGTCTCCGACGGCGTGGGCGTGGAACGTATCTTCCCCCTGCACTCCCCCTTCATCGACCACATCGAGCTGGTGACCGAAGGTTCCGTGCGCCGCAGCCGTCTGTACTACCTCCGCGATCTCAAGGGTAAGGCTGCCCGTATCAAGCCCAAGAAGCGCTACTAGTTCCCCATCAGGGAAGAGGGGAGTTTTTCCCCGCAGTGAGGCGTTTCCCGCCCGGCGACGGGCGTTCTGGAAAAAGGGATCTTTCCTGCAAAGATCCCTTTTTCCCTTTTTGGTCTTTTGTTACGGAGAGTGTATGGCTGGCCGCAAAAAATCCGTATCCGTGCAGGAAGAGCTGCTTCTGTGCCCTTCCGCGAAGCCGGGCGACTGGTTCCCCGGCATACCCGTTTCGGCGGTTGCCGGGATCGATGAAGCCGGGCGGGGCTGCCTTGCCGGTCCCGTGGTTGCGGCGGCGGTGATTTTGCCCGAAGGCGCGGTTATTCCCGGCCTTGCGGACTCCAAGGTGTTGTCGCCTACCCGCCGGGACGGTCTGGCCGCCGAGATCGGGGCCGTGGCGCTGGCTTGGGGGCTTGGCGTCGTCTGGCCTCCCGAAATCGATCGCATCAATATTTTGCAGGCGACGCTCAAGGCCATGTGCCACGCCGCCAGCGTGTTGAAAGTCCGGCCCAAAGGGTTGCTCATCGACGGCAACCAGACGATCCCCGAGCCGCTGTTCCGGCAGCGCGCGGCGTGCTGGCCATCGTCCCCGCGCCAGAAATCCATTGTGGACGGCGACGCGCTGGTCCCGGTCATTTCGGCGGCGTCCATCATCGCCAAAACATTCCGTGACATGCTCATGGATAAGCTCGACCACCGCTATCCCGGCTATGGTTTTGCCAAGCACAAGGGCTACGGTTCCAAAGAGCATTTTGCCGCCCTGCGCGAGCTTGGGCCGTGCCCCATGCACCGGAAGACGTTCCGGGGCGTTTTGCCCGAACGGCAGACGGCGCGGCAGGGCTCGCTTTTGTGACCTTGCGGCAGGAAAAGGGGCGCGCCGGAGAGGATGCCGCCGCGGATTGGCTGGAAAAGGCCGGGATGCGGATACTCGCCCGCAATTGGCGCAGCGGTTCGTATGAACTGGATCTTGTCTGCCGGGACGGGGATGAACTGGTTTTTGTCGAAGTCCGTCTGCGCGGCAAGGGGAGCCTTGCTTCGCCCGAGGCGAGCATGACGCCCGCCAAATGCCGCAGCGTGGTCAAAGCCGCCCGAGCCTACTTGTCCGCAAGCGGAGAATGGGATGTTCCCTGCCGATTCGATCTTGTCTGCGTCCGTGACGCGGGCGCAACCTTCGAACTGGATTATTACCGCCATGTCTTTGACATCTCCGAAATTATGGGTAGTGGCGACGCCGCTTGGCAACCCTGGTGATCTTTCTCCCCGTGCGCGGGAAGTGCTGGAAGGCGCGGATATGGTCCTTGCGGAGGATACCCGCCGGGCGGGGCTGCTGTGCCAGCGCTGTGGGGTGAAAGCCAAGCGGTTCATGAGTTTTCATGACCATAACGAAGAGAGCAAGCTGGACGAAGTGCTGGGCCTGTTGAATGGAGGCCGGACGCTTGCGCTTATTTCCGACGCCGGGCTGCCGTTGGTGGCCGACCCCGGCTACCGGCTGGTCCGGGCCTGCCGCGCGGCGGGGATTCCCGTATCGGTGGTTCCGGGGCCGAGTGCGCCCGTGACGGCGCTCGCCGGGAGCGGCATCGCGCCGCAGCCGTTCGCGTTTTTGGGGTTCCTTCCCCGCAGCCGCTCGGATCAGGAAAAGACGCTGGCGCCCTTTGCCAATCTGGCATTGACGCTTATCTTCTTTGAACGTAAGGACCGATTGAGCGAAACGCTCTCTGTTGCCCATGCCGTGCTCGGCCCACGGGAACTTTGCATTGCCCGCGAACTGACCAAAACGCATGAGGAATACCTTCTCGGGCGGCTGGAGGACGGCGTCCCGGCGGGCGTTGAGTTGCTTGGCGAGATCACGGTGGTGGTCGGACCGGCGGAGGCCGGAGGCGTGACGGACAGGGAAGAGGTGTTTCGCCTCATCGCCGAGGAGCGGGAACTGGGCGGTTCGCCCCGGGACGTTGCGCGCCGGGTGCAGACCCGGACGGCCGGATGGACGGTCAAGAGCATTTACGCGCTGCTGTCCGCAAGGAGGTAAGCTATGAGCGCCAAGAAATCGGGCGGCCCCCTTATTGGGGATAACCGTAAAGCCCGTCATATTTATGAATATCTGGAAACCATTGAAGCGGGTATTTCCCTGACCGGGCCCGAGGTGAAAAGCCTTCGTGCCGGGCAGGTGAACTTCACGGACAGCTATGTGGAGTTCAGGCGCGGCGAAGCGTGGCTGATCGGCCTGCACATTGCCCCGTATACGAATGCCGGGTACGTGGAGCAAAACGCGGACAGGCCCCGCAAACTGCTGATGCACGCACAGGAAATCGCGTCGTTTGCTGCGAAAGTGGAACAGAAGGGCCTGACCGTGGTTCCGTCGAAGCTGTATCTCAAACACGGGAAGATCAAGGTGGAGTTGGCTCTTGGACGGGGCCGCAAGCTGCACGATCACCGCGTGGAACTGAAGCGCCGTGCCGAGACCCGGGATATGCAGCGCGAATTGCGCGGATAACGGCGCCATCGGGAAGCATGACGGGAAGGGACGCTTTCGGAGCGCTTCGACAGCCGTGTTCCCTTTGGGATGTTCACGGGATGTAGGGGCATACGATGGAGGCGGCGTTTGGGAAAGCCCCGCTCATTTCTCGCAAAGGGAAAAATACGGATGCCCTGGGCCGTTTTGCTTGACAGCGTAAGGGGGATCCCGTATAGAGATTCCCGTTGCTACGGCGACCTTTGGGGATGTAGCTCAGCTGGGAGAGCGCAGCGTTCGCATCGCTGAGGCCAGGGGTTCAATCCCCCTCATCTCCACCAGATTTTTGTCTCTAGTAGACGCATAAAGCCTCAAACCACTTGAAAACAAAGGGTTTGGGGCTTTTTGTTTGTCCTATGTAGTCTCACCACACATATGGACATACCGTCATTTTGTCGGTATTTTTGACGGTATTCTAAGGTTCACGAATTCGGATACCGTCATTTCCTAAAGGCTCTGTCCCGTAAGGGTTTCCTGTCGTCTGACGGTATTTTCATGAACCTGCCAGTGTTCCCGATACCTCAACCGGGAGATACCGCCATGAAGTTATCTGACGTCACGCTGCGGCGTGTGAAGGCTACTGACAAGCCGCAAAAATTTGCGGACGGCGGTGGCCTTTACTTGTATGTGGCTCCTACAGGGGGAAAGCTCTGGCGGATGGACTATCGTTTTGAAGGAAAGCGCAAGACGTTGAGCTTTGGAGCGTACCCCGCCGTCGGGCTGAAGGATGCCCGTGCCCGCCGTGAGGAGGCCAAGGGACAGATTGCTGCGGGGATAGATCCCGGAGCCCACAAAAAGGCCGCCAAAGAAGCCGCCCGGGCAGATACCGACAGTGCATTTGAGATCGTTGCGCGAGAATGGTTCGATCGTCAGAAGGATGGTTGGGCTGAAAGCCACGCCGGGAAGATTATGGCGCGGCTTGAGAGAGATATTTTTCCGGTAGTTGGCGGTCGACCTGTCCGGGACATAACCGCGCCCATGCTACTGGAAGCGTTGCGCCGTATTGAGAGCCGCGGTGCCGTTGATACGGCGCATAGGGCATTGCAGACCTGTGGACAGGTGTTTCGATACGCTATTGCGACGGGCCGCGCCGAACATAATATTGCGGCCGATTTGAAAGGCGCGTTGCCTCCGGTGCGGGGCGGTCACTTCGCCAGCGTGAAGGAACCCGCCGCCGTGGGTGGCCTGCTTCGGGCCATTGATGCCTATACCGGCAACGTCATTGTCCGGGCCGCCCTTCGTATTGCTCCTTATGTGCTGGTACGTCCAGTGGAGCTGCGTCGCGCCGAATGGGCGGAGTTCAACTTTGACGCCGATGAATGGCGTATCCCCGCTACGCGCATGAAAATGAGGGAACTGCATATTGTTCCACTTGCCCGGCAGGTAAGGGGAATCCTTGCCGAACTCCAACAGTACACCGGGGGAGGGCGCTACCTGTTCCCTTCCATGAGGGCGAACACCGCTACCATTTCGGATGTAACGCTTTTGGCTGCGCTTCGTCGTTTAGGATATGGCAAGGATGAAATGACCGTACACGGTTTCCGATCCATGGCGTCAACGTTGCTGAATGAACAAGGCTACAATCGGGACTGGATTGAAAAGCAGCTTGCTCATGGTGAACGGGATACCGTCCGGGCCTCTTACAATTTTGCCCAATACCTGCCCGAGCGACGGAAGATGATGCAGGAGTGGGCGGACTATTTGGATGAGCTGAGGGCGGGGGAATAACCGCCGTAACAGGCACTATATTTCCCCGGCTAGGTGCGGCGTCATGAACCGCGCCGAAAAGATGAAGTACCTCCCTTTCATCTTGCCGGGGATTTCTTTTATAGGGAGGAAAGCATGGGGAGGTGAACACTCTTGCTCTTCAACAGGCTTCCACTTCAAATTTTTGATGCTAGGCACTGGAATGGTTTTGAGGGATGTTGGAACCTCGTAAAAGGTAATCCTATGTTCTCTGATGCAGAAATAGAAGAGGCTGAAATAACTATATCCAAGTATGAGGGGAAAAGCGTACAGGTAGCATATGACAGTATGATGAAATCACTTGAAGATATAAAAAAACAAAAAGCCATTACAGCGCTATTGGTATATTGTGGTATATATTCAACATATTATTATTTAGAAGACGGAATAACCCCATATCAATTTATCTCATGGGCGAAAGATAGGGACTCTATTCTCGTTCCTGAAGACATGCTGTATTGGTATGAAAGAAAGAAGGAAAATGTCCCATCAACACAGCTTTCGAGGGCAAAAAAAAGGATTACAGAGCTTGAAACGCAATATGACGCCGCCCTGCAACAGATTGAAGAGCTGAAACAGGCTCTTGCCGATACCAGAGCCGAACTTGCCGAAGCCAAGGCCGCCAAACCGCAAGAGGTGGGCACTGTGGATGCCACTCTCTGGGAGAACTCACTAGACGCCGCCTGTACCGTGCTGGTGGGGATTATGGACAATGGGGAGACAGGGATAACCAAGGATACTTTTGGGGAGCGAATGCGGGACGCATCTCCGAATAAAAGAACCCACACCAAGGCGGACAGGCTGGCATGGAAAAACCTTCCCGATAGATACAAGGCGGGGCCGGGAAGGCCCAAAAAGTGACCGCCAAAAACCCTGAACACGAATAAAAACAGACTGTTCAGGGTTTTTCTTGTTCTCGGCAGGGTAAAAAGGCCGCCGCACCAGAAAAATGCGTCCAGAATAGCAAGTAATTCCAGACTGTTCAGGGTTATTAGGTTTTTTGAAGAGGAAACTGTTTAGGGTTTTCCCCCTTTTTTTGTCCAACGATGCCGCTATCCTCCAAGCAAATCTACTTGGAGGTTTTTTTATGCCGAACACTCTCATTACCCCCTACGGTGCGGGCGCGATGCGTGCCCATGATGCGGCGAAGTTTCTTGGTGTCGCGGTCTCGACGTTTTGGCGTTGGGTGAAGGAAGGACGTTTGCCCAAGGGTAAGCGGCTGTCCTCTCGCTGCACGGTTTGGCTGCGGGCTGATATTGAGCGTTTTCTTGAAGAAGGCGGGGAGGCGTAGTTCATGCCCAGAGTACAGAAAGACCCGTCTGGCGGATCGAACTTCCAGACCGCCTACCCTTGCCTATCGTGCCCCCACTTTGCCGTGGTTAAGTTCAGCCGCTCCAAGTTTCGGAATATGTGCGGGCGATCCGGCGCGTGGCTCGACAGCTGCGGCGTGATCCGGTGTCCACTGCGCCGGGAAGGGGGAAACCATGACGATGCCGCCTAGTCTCTTATCTGTGCCCGCTCAGGGTTATGCCTTGTCCGTGTCTTCCGCCTTTTTTTCCTCATATAGCTGTGTGGTCTTCATACCGAGTGCATCCGCGATTTTTCCAAGAGTGGAAAGACGGCATTCGGTTATCCCCTCATCTGTACGAGCGGTCAAAACTGTTTGTTTTGATAGATTTGCTTGCTCTGCAATTGTTCGGACGGTTACTTTTTTTTCTTCCATTAATTTCTTTATGTTACTCATAAACACAGGCATAAACGTACTCCTTTTTGTACCAGTACACTTGACCATATTGTACCAGTATAGTATACCTTACCTAACGAAAGAGCAACACGAAGACAGCCCGGAAGGAAGCGGCAACTTCCAAACCGGGCCTAACCACCAACTCACAGCTGAGGTATGAATCATGGCTGAATTCAGTCTGTCTTATGGCGCGTCCTGCGTCAACCGTCTCCACGCTCACCAGACAGTGCGGCGTGTCTTGTTCTTCCTTTCCCTCTGCCGGGCCGTGTCCCGCTCCATCCATAAGGCCGCCGTGGTGATTCTGTTCGGCCTTCTGCTGGCCGTTTCTCTCCTTCCTGAACTCTTCATTATGGGAGGTGCGAAGTGAGCGTGATCGAAATCGCCTTGAAGAGCATCAACGGAAAGGACGTTCCCGCCGTGACCTCGTTGCAGGTAGCGGAACACTTTCAGAAGAACCACAAAGACGTTTTGAGAGATATTCGTGTAACTATTGAAAAATGTTCACATGGGTTTAACGAGCGCAACTTTGCGCCCGTTGAATACACGGACGCCAAGGGCGAAACGTCCACAATGTTCATGGGGGTGCATCATGTCTAATCTTCCCATTTTTTCTCATCCCTCATTCGGTACCGTCCGCATCGTAGAACGCAACGACGAACCTTGGTTTGTGGCGAAGGACGTTGCGAAGGCCCTTGGCTATGCCAGCACGAACATGACGACAATTTTTCAGGCTGTCCCGGAGGAATGGAAGGGTAGTAATCCGATTACTACCCTTGGTGGTGAACAGGAAATGCTCATCATTTCCGAGCAGGGGCAGATCGGAAGAGCGTCGTGTAGGGAAAGAGTGTAGATCTCGGTGGTCGC
>OJSA01000025.1_pt1 | contig 171022 bp, 169 predicted proteins | sample 1599341 | NCBI WGS metagenome assembly OJSA01 (sample SAMN04168657, study PRJEB22393) | human gut metagenome | biome: human gut microbiome; feature: stool | host: Homo sapiens | collected 2014-03-20 | reverse complement strand
GAATATAGCCGCGTATTACCAAATTAGTGAAAAAAGAGTCGCATAGAGAAAAAAAACATTTAAATATAAAAAAAGGAGATGTGCCTTAGTTTTGACACATCTCCCTTTTGTTTTACCAGATATTCTCTCTTAATTTCCAACTACTTAGGTAGTTGTCACCGAATCGTATACAATAACGTGATGAAAATGAAAAGCATCTGTAAAGCTGTAATTTCTGTTTACGTAAAGGTTTACGTGCCTTTTTACTTTCTTTCCTTTTCCTTTTATATGCAATTCTTCTACTTTTGGCCATGTAAATCTATTTAAAACCAATTCTAATATTATATTTATGGAAAGAAGCCTCTTTAAATTTGCTCTACTGGGAGTCATGCTCTTGATCAGTCATTCCTCTTTTTCACAAATAACGGAACGGGAACGTCCTGCGGAATGGAAACAATTAGTGAAAGGTGCCCGCTTTATGGATCGCTTCCTGCCGATGAAGGGAAATGTACTTTCATCCGATACATGGGGCGCTGACTGTGTGCTTCCGCGTTATGTAGATAATGGCATTGAAGACGGTATCTGGTCCTATTGGGGTGGAAATATTCGAAAAGGCGAAGACGGTAAATATCATCTATTTGCCTGCGGCTGGCTGGAATGTTCACCTAAAGGACACATGGAATGGCCTAATTCATACGTATTTCATACCATAAGCGACAATCTGACGGGACCTTTCAAGCCTATTCGTATCATAGGTAAAGGGCATAATCCTGAAATATTCCGTGCTAAGAATGGGCAATATGTTGTTTATGTGATCAATGGACGTTATGTATCCGATGATCTGAATGGAAAATGGGAATATGGAAAGTTTGATTTCAATGCACGCGACCGCCGTATTATCGAGGGTCTGTCTAATCTTTCATTTGCCCAGCGTGAAGACAGCTCTTATGTGATGGTTTGTCGTGGTGGTGGTATCTGGGTCAGCAGAGATGGACTATCGGAATACAATCAACTGACCGACAAACGGGTTTATCCGGATGTAGACGGTCGGTTTGAAGATCCCGTAATCTGGCGCGATCATATTCAGTATCACCTGATTGTTAATGATTGGCTGGGACGTATTGCTTTCTATCTTCGTTCGAAGGATGGAGTGAACTGGGTGGTCGATCCGGGTGAAGCTTATATGCCGGGAGTTGCTGTACATGCAGACGGACAGGTGGAAGACTGGTTCAAATATGAACGCCTTAAAGTGTATCAGGATAAATACGGACGTGCTGTTCAGGCTAATTTCGCGGTAATCGATACGCTTAAAAACGAAGATAAACCTTTTGATCACCATAGCTCAAAGAATATCAGTATTCCCTTGAATCCTGGATTGTTGCTTACCATACTGGACGAGAAACCTATCACCTCGGGTACAAAAACAATTCGTGTGAAGATACAGGCGGAAGAAGGCTTCAATCCCCAGACGGATATAGATGTGAATTCCTTGCGCTTCGGTGCTTCTGAAGAAGTGAATTATGGTAGGGGTTGTCAGGTATTGACCACAGAAAATGAGGGCAAGGATTTGATTGTAACTTTCAATGGTAAAGGAAATGGTATCACTAAAGATGAGTTTGCCCCGAAATTGATTGGAAAATATAAAGATGGGAGAATGCTTTACGGGTATGCGCGTTTGCCATACATTGATTATATAGAACCGATCCTTTCAGCTTGTGCCCCAGTCTTTACCAAATCCGGGAAGGGATTGGAATGTAAAGTGGAAGTACGAAATTTCGGTCAGGTCGGCTCAAAGAAAGCATTGGTGGAAGTAGCGTATAAAAAGGAAGGAAAAACAATAAAGGTAGCTTCCGGTATGGTTCCGGCATTGAAGCCTTATGAAAAAACAGATATATTGCTTTCTGCTAAGGATGTGGTTGAGGAAGGAAAGGAATATGATTTGATAGTGACACTCTATTCCGGCAAAAAAGTATTGTCAACATTTAATCTGAAAAAGAAAGTGTTGGAGTAATCTGAGAAAGCTATCGGTTTCGATGCTTTGATAAGGGGATAAATATTTCTCTTACAAGGTGTTAACTTCCTGTCGACAAGGTCTCAACTTCTTGTCAACAGGAAGTTAACTTTTTGTATGCAAAGAGTTGAGGCCTTGTAATGTATTGATAAATAAAGCCTTTCTAACTTGTCTAATTTTAATATAAAAGGTTCTGTTCATAAACGAATGATTAATATTATACCGTCAATATCTTTCGGAAACTTTCATTAAATTTCTATCTTTGCGGAAATCCGTATTACCTGAATAAGATGAAACGATACCTGCTGTTATTTCTTATGTAATTGATTTCTATAAAGAGTCAACAATAACAGGGAGGTAGTCGTTATTAGGTTATAGTTAAATTTCATTTTATGAAACATTCCGTTCTTTTTGCCTGCGTGGTTGTTGGTTTGATTCTTGCCGGATGTCGTAACCGGCAGGAACCACCTGTGCCGGTAGTTGTGCAGGAGGCTGAACCTAAAGATACGGCTGTGCTGGAATTTCCTCATCCTAAAGAGAAACAGTTGACCGCTGCTGATATTTCTCTTACCAAAGAATTGCTCTATGACCAGCATACCCTCGAAGATACCTATCCATATAAGGATACGGTACGCTCTTTCAAATGGGATGTCATCCGGAACTGTCTGGCTTATATCGAGAATATGCAGCGCGATACTACTGCAAGGTGGGTGGTGTTGCAGAATTATAAGAATCTGAATAAAGAAGCTCCCCTGGTACGTAAGTTCGTGCGGAATGTGTATCGCCGTGTATCTGATACATTGGGCGTGGAGCGCTATCAATCGGTGCCGCTGTATCTGCCCGCTGATACTTTGGTGCCCGAACGTTATGGTAGAGACGGTACTATCGCTTATCTGAAAGGCGAGGAGGGAAGTTTTTACCGGATATTACCCGCCACTTTTGAAGAAGAATGGCTGGCACCACGCAGATACCTGAAACAATTGCCGGATAGCACCGTCTTTAATCATGTGATTTTTGTCGACCGCCTGGATCAGAATATTACTACCTTGGAACATGTCTCGGAAGGTGAGTGGAAGATACGCAGCATGAATCCCGCCACTACCGGAATGCATGCTCCACCCTATGCTCAGGAAACCCCACTGGGGATGTATCTGCTTCAACAGAAGAAAACGCGTATGGTGTTCCTGAAAGATGGTTCGGCGGAGACAGGAGGTTATGCCCCCTATGCCAGTCGTTTTACGAACGGAGCTTATATTCACGGAGTGCCGGTGAATGCGCCGCGTACAAGTATGATTGAGTATAGCTGGTCGTTGGGAACCACTCCACGTTCGCACATGTGTGTGCGCAATGCTACTTCACATTCCAAGTTCGTTTTCGATTGGGCGCCTACCGAATGCTCTTTGGTTGTGGTGATTGAATAGTGAATCCTCATTTTTAACTATCTGTGTGATAGGTGTCTGGAGAAAAAACTGTAATTTAGCCGCCGTTATTTCTCTGGCTAAAGTTTTATGTTGCGATTTATTGTATCCATTTTATTCTTATTTCTTCCTTGTACCTTGTTTCTGGGCGGCAAGTCGTCAGATAACATTCCAGACTCTGCTGAAAGGACTGCTGCATCTGATGTTGAGGCTTATGCGAGCTTATACCGTTCCATGCAGTTGGAAGGAGTTGTCAACTGGAAAGCTTTCCGGCAGGCTGTAGCAGGTTATTATAAAATAGACAATCGTAAACGGGAGGTGTTGACATTGATAGACTTTTCCCGTCCTTCTACCGCAAAACGTCTTTTTGTATTTGACATGAGGGAACGTAAAGTACTTTTCTCATCGGTTGTTTCCCACGGAAAGAATAGCGGTGATAATTATGCCACTTCCTTCTCTAACGAATATGGTTCCTACAAAAGTTCACTGGGGTTCTATCTTACAGAATCTACTTATCAGGGAAAGAATGGGTATTCGCTTATTTTGAATGGTTTGGAAAAAGGAATCAACGACCGGGCTCGTGAGCGTGCCATTGTGATGCATGGGGCGGCTTATGCCGATCCTTCGGTAGCCAGCAGAGGAGGACGTTTAGGAAGAAGCTTTGGCTGTCCGGCTGTTCCGCAAAAACTTTCCCGTCCTATCATTGATGCCATTAAAGGAGGAAGTGTGATGTATATCTATGCTGAAACTCCTGATTATCTGGCACACAGTTCAGTCTTAAAAGATGCAGACGGACTGTAGTTTAATTCTTTTCATTACGAAGCATATTTTTGACGTTTGTCAATTCCTGTAATCTTATCTTTTCATACCTTTGCGTGCAATTTTCAGAGGATTAATTTATGGCAACATCAAGAGAAATGACGGCAGGACGCGCATTGCCGTTGATATTCAATTTCACTATGCCTCTGTTGATGGGAAACCTGCTACAACAGACATACTCTCTGGTCGACGCGGCAATCGTAGGAAAATTCTTGGGTATTAATGCACTGGCTTCGGTAGGAGCAAGTACTTCGGTGATTTTCCTTATTCTTGGTTTCTGTAATGGATGTTGTGGAGGTTTCGGTATTCCTGTGGCGCAGAAATTCGGAGCGCGGGATTATAGCACGATGCGTCGTTATATATCGGTCAGTTTGCAACTGGCGGCGGTGATGTCGGTAGTGATTGCAGTGGTTACGAGTATTCTGTGTGGGGATATCCTGCTGATGATGCGTACACCGGATATCATATTCCAGGATGCCTACTATTATTTATTGATAACGTTTATCGGAGTTCCCTGTACTTTCTTTTATAATTTGCTGTCCAGCATCATTCGTGCTTTGGGCGATAGCAAGACGCCTTTCTGGTTTCTGTTGTTCTCAGCTGTACTTAATATTTTGCTTGATTTGTTCTGTATCTTGGTGCTGGATTGGAGAGTGGCGGGAGCTGCCATTGCTACGGTCTTTTCACAAGGCGTATCGGCTGTGTTGTGCTATGGATACATGATGCGCCGTTTCGATATATTGCGGGGAACACCGGATGAGCGGAAGTTCAACGGTGCTCTGGCACGGAGATTGATGTATATCGGTGTACCTATGGGATTACAATTTTCGATTACCGCTATCGGAAGCATCATGTTGCAAAGCGCCAACAATGCATTGGGAACTGCTTGTGTAGCAGCTTTTACGGCTGCCATGCGTATCAAGATGTTCTTTATGTGCCCGCTTGAAAGTCTGGGCATTGCTATGGCTACTTATACCGGACAGAATTATGGTGCGGGCAAGCCCGAACGCATTTGGATGGGAGTAAAGGTAAGTGCGCTAATGATGATTATTTACTGGGCATTTACGTTCTGCATATTGATGCTGGGGGCACGTACGTTTGCCTTGCTTTTTGTGGAAGCGTCTGAACTGGAAATATTGAAGGACACGGAGTTGTTCCTGCATATTTCCGTGTCCTTCTTCCCGGTTTTGGGACTGCTTTGTATTCTGCGATATACCATTCAGGGAGCGGGATATACCAATCTTGCTATGCTTTCCGGAGTTTCCGAAATGATAGCACGTGTGCTGGTAAGTCTTTATGCAGTGCCCGCTTTCGGCTATCTCGCGGTCTGCTTCGGTGATCCGACGGCATGGATTGCGGCTGTCCTGTTCCTGGTGCCGGCATTTATTTTTGTATATCGGAGGTTGCTCCGGATGAGGAGAGAACAGTGAGTATAATTCCCGTACCTCCTCCCGGTGCCTGTGCTATTTGCAGGGTCGATTCACCGGTTACTTCCTGTTCTTCTATTATCACCGGATAGGGGTTGGTACGATAATCAGCCTTATCTCCATCTCTGTAGATAACAGCCTTATATCGTTTTCCTTTATCCAGAAAGGAGAGGGGGAGTTGCATCTCCCGAGGTTGTTCATTAGTGATGCTTCCTATGAACCAACGTCCGCTGCTTCCGCGTTCTTTACGGGCAATTGTCACATATTCGCCTATTTTAGCTTCGGGTACTATGGTTTGTTCCCAAGTAGTAGGGCAGGCGGTGATAAATGAAAACGGTTCAGGGTTCCGTTCGTAGTTTTCTATTTCATCGGAGGCCATTTGCAGGGGACTGTATAACACAACGGATAAAGCCAATTGTTTGGCAAGCGTTGTTTGTACACGCGTCTGAGGCAACACCGGATTTTCGAAGCGGAAAGTGCCGGGGGTGAAATCCATGGGACCTGCCAGCCCACGGGTGAAGGGAATGATGGTAGTGTGTACGGGAGGATTGCCGCCATCTTTGTCCCAGGCATCCCATTCCTGCCCTCGTACACCTTCTTGTGTCATCAGATTGGGGAAGGTGCGTTGCAGTCCGGTGGGCATCACGGGTTCGTGATTGTCAATCATAATATGCTTGTCGGCTGCCAGTTCAATAACTTTCCGGTAGTGACGTACACCAAACTGGCTGCTGTGTCGCTCTTTGCCATCCAGCAGTTTGCCTACATAGCCTGTTTTGACTATTTGCACGCCGTGATCTTTATATAAATTGAAGGCTGCTTCTATTTGGTTTTCATAATCAGATACCCAGCCGTCCGTTTCATGATGGCCGATAAGCGTCACGCCTTTGGAAGCGGCATAGTCGGTGATCTGTTTCAGGTCAAAGTCAGGATAAGGTTCGGTAAAGTTGAAATGATAAGTATCCCAACCTTTGTTCCAACCTTCAATAAGTACTCCCTGAAAACCGTGTCGGGCGGCAAAGTCTATATGCCGCAGTGCATTGGCAGTGGTAGCGCCGTGGCGTGGGCCTGTGTGCCAGGTGTGTTTATGCATGTGGTAAGTCCACCAGATTCCAATGTATCTTCCGGGTTGTAACCAGGATGTATTCTGGATGCGGCAAGGCTCGTTCAGATTCAGCATAAGGCGTGACAGGAGTAAATCACCTACGCTTTCAGCAACAATCATCGTGCGCCAGGGAGTGACACCGGGAGCTTTCATAAAAACTTTTTCTCCCGTAGACCATGGAGTGAGATTGGCTTTCAGGGTCATACTACCTTCTTTAGGGATAAGATTCATGGCGGCATAATCTGTCAGATTGGCTTCATGGATGCTCAGGAAAAGTCCGTCATTGGTTTCCATAGTGAGCGGTGTGCTTACCCAACCGAGTTTACTGACAGGAGATGCCTCGTAGAGTGCTTCATAAAAATGTGCTTCATGAGGTATGGACCAGGCTTTATGATCACCGGTCAATGCAAACTCTGTGAGTTCATCCATGATCACAAAGTCTTTTAATGCTTCTTGTACCGGAAATTCGTAGCGGAAGCCGAATCCGTCATTGAACAGCCGGAACACAACTTTGAATTTTCGTTTGTGTGCGGATGTTTCCTGTACATGAATGGTCATCTCATGATAGTTGTTTTCCACAATCCGGTCTTCTCCCCAGATTTGTTCCCATGTTCCGCTGAATGAATGATGAAGAGCTTCTGTTATTTCCAGATGGTCAGCAAGTGTATCTTCTTTCAGGATAAATCCGAGGCGTGACTTATCGAGTATGGGCTTTCCATTTCGTGAGAGTTCATAATAGAGTTTTCCGTTTTCTGTTTCTACATGCAGGCAGAGGTTACCATCGGGAGAACTTACAGCGAGTTGCGATGCCGGATTGCAACTTGTGCAGAGGAAAACGATAAAGCTTACCCATAGCAGAGAATAATTAGGAAGTCTTTTCATGATTTCTTTCTTATTTTTATATAGTCCAGTTCAAAGCATCCGCCTTTGGACGTACTGTTCTGAATGATTATATAATTAATACCGTTTTGCAGGGATATTTCTGTCTCCGCGGTTTGCCAGGCTGTTTTGTCAGCCTGTACAGGAAGTTGCAACCATTTCTCTATCGCCACATCATTGACGGTGATCAAAGCCACTGCGTCTGCTACTCCTGTATTTCGATATCTGATTTCCAGCGGATAGTCCCCCGTTTGGGGAACTTCCACTGCAAAGAGTACATTGGCGCCGGAATTTTCAAGTCCTGTGACGTAGCCGGCACCACTGTAAGGGTTCTCTTGTTTGCCATTGTTATCCTGCCCGGAATCGGATTCCTTGCAGGATAATAGGAGACAAGCCATTAGTAATAGATTGTAGTACTTCATTGCTGATTGAATTTTGTAAATGATAATTTAATGAAGAATGATGAATGAAGAATGAAGAATTTGGCTGCGCTATGCAAGCATGCCGCAAGGTAATTCTTCATTCTTAGTTCTTCATTTCGATAAATTATCATTTACTTGATTGCCTTTGCTCCACCCCTCCCAGAAGCCGTTTCTGCTTCTATTTTCAGGGTGTTGTGTTGAATACGGATTACTTTACATTCATGGGGTCGCAATTCTATGGTGTATGTTCCCGACATACCTCCCAAGTCTTTGTGTTCCCATAAATCCCGTACATTGACGGCTTGCCCGTCTTCAATGCCCAGTTCACGATGGAAGTCAATGCTGCGTGTCTGTGGAGTACTTTCCCGGTTGAATAATCCTACCACCCAATCTCCGTTAGGCAACTGGCCGATCCATCGGGAACTGTTCGCAGCATCCCGAAAGTCGTAACTCAATGGTTTGGCGGCAAAACCGAGACTGTTCAACTCGTTCATTTCCGGATTCTGGTAAACCCAGGCGTGATCTCCAATCGTATCATACTGGTCGGCAATGGCAAGTGCGGAACCTCCCATAATCATCAGCGAGAAAAGGAAGCGGCGCTCGTTGTCATTTGCCAGTTTATTCATACGCATAAAGTCACCGTCCAGTATCATTTGCCCTCGTGCACCGACATCGGCAAAACCAATGAATCCGTCGAAAGCATTACCGAATTGCGGCCAATGGTCTTTCTGCTGCCCGCGGCGGCGGTTGCTGACAAAGTCCCAGTCACCGTCGAAGCAGTCATCGTCAATGCGTATCATATCCCCGTATTTCAATTCCGTCTTGGCATGATTATAACAATGAGGCATCACAAGACTGAGGAAAAGATCATCTCCGGCAGCTTCGGCAATCCATGCCAATGCTTGTTCGTAGCGGCGGGTGCCATAGTTGGTTTCATAGTTTTCCAGGAAATCTATGCGAAGATAGGTGACGCCCATTTCCTTGAAATAGCGGACATAATTCTGAATCCATTCTTTGGCTCCCGGCTTATCCACATCCACCCAATACAGAGGATCGTTGAACGATTTGTATCCCACAATGTCTCGGGTACGGTAAGAAGTTCCTTTTACAGGCAGGTTCTGTTCATAGGCGGCACGGGTCAGCCACATGGGGTTGTAATAGACTCCCATCTTCATGTCCCGTTCTTGCAGGTATCGGGCCCAGTAGCTGAAACCGTTTTTCCAGTCACTGTTGTACTTGGTGATATAGCCGTTCTCATTGACGGTTTGTGCAGCTTCTATCCATCCGTCATTGCAGATCATATCGTAACCGTAGGGTTTGAAAGTCTTCTCCATCCAGTCGATGTTTGCTTTCCAGCGTTCCTCACTGAGAGGAACGTTGGTTACAAAACACTCTTCGTAGGCAATCCAGTATCTGGGTCCCGTGCCGTGACGGGTGAAGGGACTGTCACGGGCTACGGAGGAGTGAGGACAAAATGACAAGAAGATGGTTGCGAGTCCGAGTATCCATTTTGTATAGTTCATGGCAATCATGTTTTGAGGTTAATTGATTTTTTCAACTTTGAGTTTCAGGGTCTTCGTATTGACTGTCAGTTTGTACTTTCCGTCGCTTCCTTCGGGTATTCCCCAAAAATGGTCGCGCAGGTTGCCTTCCATTTCTGAACATTTAAACATGGGGTATTCGCCGGGTGTCACAATCTTGACATTTTCGTTGTAATCCACGCTTTCGGGCACCAGATAATTGACTTTATCCCAGTCTCCCTTTTCAAGGATGAATTTGAATTGTTTGTTTTCTTCACTATAAACCAGGTTTACTTCTGCCTTATATACATTGGCATACAGTGGGTCGGGTACTAATCCGGTTGCACTGCCCGAATCCCATCCGAAAGCACTTCCTAAGCCATAAATCGTCTTTATCTCCGGTTCCGGCTCTTCGGTTTCGTCACTGATTTTTTCGAGGGTTAGTTTCAGCTTCTTTACGTTCACTGTAATCCGGTAGGTACCGTCGCTTCCTTCGGGTATTCCCCAGAAGTGGTCGCGCAGGTCGCCTGTCATTTCGGAACACATCAGCATGTCGTATTCTCCGGGAGTGATGACTTTTACGGCGGTGCCGTCATCTGTCGAGGTGGGTACCAGGTAACGTACTTTGTCCCAATCGCCTTTTTCAAGGATGAACTTGAATTGCTTGTTCTCTTCGGAGTATTTGATAACTTTATCTATGGTGAATGTATTCGGTTCAGTCAGCTTCAGTTCGGTGGGAGCATTGGAATCCCAACTGAAGATGGTGCCGAGTCCGTACAATTGTGTGTAGTTCTCTACGGGTTCCACTACAACGATTTCTTTATCTTTCTCACATCCGGTCAGCAGGGGGAGGAGGAAGAAGATGAAAATGAGTTTATTTATTACTTTCTTCATGATAATCTTATTATTTGTTATGTGATTAAATAACTTCGGTGATAGACTTTGCACGGGAAACAGCGCAACTAAGCTATGCTGTTCCTATGGGTTATCATATCATCAATGGCATTGATGGTAGTCATCATCGGCATTGATGGTGGTCATCATCCGTATTGATGATAGTCATCATCCGTATTGATGGTAGGAATCATTGGCATTGATTGTGGGAATCATTGGCATTGATTGTAGGAATCATTGGCATTGATTCTATGCTGAGTCATATACTGAGGCATGCTCATTCTAATTGTAACCCGGGTTCTGCTCAAGTGTATGATCCGCTCCCATCATATCCCGTGGGATAGGGAAGATATCCCAGTGTGAATCTGCATCGGGTTTCTTGTCCCACCATTCTTCCGTACAGTACAGCCCCCAGCGGATAAGATCGGTGCGGCGACGGCCTTCGGCAAGGAATTCACGTCCCCATTCGTCGTAAAGCTCATCTTGCGTCAGGGCTACTGCGCCTTCGGGCTTGTACAGGTATTCTGCCCATGTATCTTGCGGATAGTTACGTTTGCGTACGGCATTCAGTAGCCGGGCAGCTCCGTCCACATCGTTTGCTTTGAACTTACATTCCGCCAATGAGTAGTAGATTTCCGCCAGACGAATTTCATTGTAATCGGCTTCGCGCTTCCCTGCGTCTTCGTCGCTGTAGATGGGATACTTCACAAAATGCCATCCGGAGTTATGGTCGCCGGTATTCATGTTTGAAGTGCGGTCGGCGGGAAGTTGATCCGGAGCGAGTTCGTGAAATACTCCTACCTGGTCGCGGATGTAGATTTCATATCCTCCTACGGGGGAAGTCACTTTCTTTTGGGTGCCGTCATCGGCGATATAAGGCAGGTAGCCATAAAGGAACATACCTTCACGGGTACTGTTGCCCAGATTCCGGTACATGGTCAGGCGATAATCTTTCGGATATTTCTTGAATTTGCTGACAAACTTGCCGAGTTTGAAGTTGTATTCATTATTATTCAGGTCGAGACTGGGTTGCAAGGCATATTTGGTATTGAAGTCTCCTTGCTTGAAAGCGCCGAAGTAGAAACGTGCATTGACAGGGACGGCCCACCAGTATGTATCGCCCGTATAGTGCCAGTAACTACGCCCGTAGGACGACGGGAAAGCAAAGATGGTTTCGTTGCATCGGTCGTTTGTCCAGTCGAATACTTCGTCCCAGGTCTTTCCCAGTTCGTAGAAGCCATAGTCGCCGTCCAGAATGTTTTGGGCGTATGTGGCGCATTCCGTATATTTAGAAGTTCCGAGCCATTTCTCCGCGTTCAGATAGAGGCGCACTAACAATGCGGCTGCACCGGCTTTGGTCCACTGTCCTTGTGCTATCCCGTTGCCGGCATTACCGCTCTTGGCTGGTAGTGCTTCGATAGATGTTTTCAGTTCCGTTTCGATAAAGTTGAACAGTTCCTGCGGTGTCACTTGTCCGACGGAGTTCTTGCTCTGATCCAGGCTGACAGCTAACGGTACATTGCGGAAAGCATCCAGCAGACGGATGTAGAACCATGCGCGTAATGCTTTGTTCTGCGCAATGAAGTTATCCATCTCCGCCTGTGACATGTTGAATTTGGCAGGGTCCAGCTTTTGCAGGTCATCTATGACGGAATTGGCCTGCATGATTCCGGTGAAACAGTTTTCCCATTCACTTTTGATGGATTCATTGTCGGCAGCCCAGGTATGGTAGTGCAGGTATTGCCATTTGGCATTGTCATACCACCAGCCATCGCGTGCCCAGGTACCCAGTTGATCGGCACAACACTCTTGCAACACCTGGCGCGGCCCGATGCTGTAGAATCCATGTTCGAAGGGGCGGAATGTGGCTTTGATAATATCATCCTTTGTATTGTAATAGTTGGTAGACATGATTTGGTCGTATACCGTTTCCGTAAGGTCGGTGCATGCGCTGAGGGAGCCGAGAAGCAATACTCCTGCCAGCGAACCGGTTAATATATTCTTGAGTTTCATATTTCTATTGTTTTTTAAGGTTATACATTTAGAAGTCTAATTGGACACCGAACATGACCTGTGTAGTGGAGGGATAGTACCGGCGGGTACCTTCCGTACCGTTCAGGTTCACACCCGGAGTCAATCCGTTGGTCTGGTAAGTCGAGGGATCTACGCCGTTGAAACCTGTAATGGTAGCAAGATTCTTTCCGGTGACGTAGAGGCGGGCACTGTCCAGCCACTTGTTGTTGATCTGGAAAGTGTAGCTCAGGGTTACCATATCGAGCTTCACATAGTCGCCGCGTTCTATGAAATAGTCGGTCAGCACATTCTTACCTTTCTTAATGGCCGCATTCTTGGTATATGCTTTTTTCAGCACATTGCTTTGCATACTGGGAATGCCCCAGTAGAAGTCGTGTACATTGAAGAGGTCGAAGCCGAAAGCACCGCGAAGGAAGATGGTTAATCCCCAGTTCTTATACGTCAAGGTATTGGTCATGGAAGCTGTGAATTTGGGAAGTCCGTTACCGGTTACCCGCTTGTCTTCTTCTTTGGCATCGGATATTTTAATCATCTCCGTATTGTCTTTGTTCCATACTACCCAGTCGCCATCGGCATCGATACCGGCATACTTCCAGGTGTAATAATTACCCAGGCGTTGTCCTTCTTCTATACGTTGCAACTTGCCCGGTTGATTCGGGCTTTCCATATTCGCCAGGTCGTAATAATTCTGTCCGGTGAACTCGTTGTTGGAGAACTTGAGGAACTTGTTCTCATTGGTGGCGCCTACCAGATTGACGGTATAGCTGAAATCTTTCATCTTCACGGCCTGGATATTCAGGTCGACTTCGATACCGGTGTTGCGCATGGTACCTACATTGACAAAAGTGGTAGAGAACAAGTAGGGAGGAACGGGCACATTGTAGTCGCCCAGCAAATCTTGTTGCTTACGGTTGTAGTAATTGACCGAACCGCTCAATATTCCTTTGAACATGCTGAAGTCCACGCCGATGTTCCAGTTTTTACCTTTTTCCCACTTCAGTCCCGGATTAGGATTCTTACCTGCACCCCATACGGTGAAGTATTGGCCGTTGTAGTAGTAACTGCCGAAACTGCTCATGGTAGACAAGGACAGGTAATTGCCGAAATCCTGATTACCGGTTACACCGTAGTCACCACGTATTTTCAAGTCGTCAATCCATGTGATGTCTTTCATGAAAGCCTCTTCACTGATACGCCAGCCGGCAGATACGGCGGGGAAGTAACCCCATTTATTGTCATCTCCGAAGCGGGAGGAACCTTCGTATCTCAAAGAAGCGGTCATCAGGTAGCGGTTCTTGTAGTCATAACTCAGACGACCGAAGAAAGCAATCAGTTTGGAGTCGCTTTTGTTGGTGCCCATTTCGTTGCGTCCTTCTTCCTTGGCCCATTCACCGGAACCGAGGTTGTTGTACAGAAGCCCGTCGGAAGAGAAATCTTTATTGGCGGCATTCAGACCTGAATTCTGGAAGTATTGATACGAGTAGCCTACCATGGCGCGGGCACGGTGTCCCTTCAATTCCATAGCGTAGTTGCCCAGCCATTCAAGGCTATGCTGGCGGTATTTGCTATAGGTGCGGCTGGCTTCTCCTTTATAGTCGTTCTTCATTGCCAGGCGGCTTGTGGAAGGACGGAACCAGTAGTCGAAATTATCCGATTGCTGGTCGGCAAAAGTCAGTTGCGTACTGAGGGAATGAATGGAATGACCGTCTTTGGCGAGTAGGGGAAGTAAGTTTAGCTTTACAGTGGCATCCCAATCCAATAGTTTGGTTTCACCACCGTTTTGTTCCAGCTTCAATTCTTCTACAGGATTCCATAAGGCTTCCTGTCCGGTGAAGTCAGAGTAAAGATTCGGGTTTTCCGGATCAAACAGTGGGGTAGTGGGGTTGGCGTCCATAGCTATCTTGAAGGCATCCCAGGAGGAATTTTCACGGTAAGCGATACGCGGTGCGATATTTACGGAGAAATCTAACAGCCCGTTTTTAGTGGTATGGTTGATAGAGGCGCGTGCACCATACTCTTCGCGACTGGAACGTATATCGATATCGGTCGCATTGCGGTAATCCACACTGACACGGTAATTACTTTGGCTGGTACCGCCGGACAATGTGACGGTGTGCTGATGGGTGAAACCGGTGCGGGTAATCTCGTCAATCCAGTTGGTAGCTCCACCCAGGTCACTGGTCGGATTGTTGGGAACGCGGTATTCGCGGAACTCTTCGGCAGTCAGTTGGTCGAGTTCATGCAGAGGAATACTGGCGGTCAGCATACCATTATAGGTGGCATGGAATTTACCGTCGCGTGATCCCTTCTTGGTGGTGATGACGATTACGCCGTTGCTACCCCGTGTACCGTAGATGGCGGAGGCTGCACCGTCTTTTAGAATATCCATGGAGGCGATATCGTTGGGATTGATATTGGTCAGGTTACCACCGGGAATGCCGTCGATTACGATCAGCGGGCCCAATCCGGCAGCACGTGAGGAAATGCCGCGAATCTGGATACTTGCCTGGTTGTTAGGGTCGGCGGCAGCTGTGTTGGTTACGGATACACCGGCCACTTTTCCCTGTATCATCATGGAAGGGTCCAGACTGCTGATATGGAGAAAGTCCTTGCTGGAGATGTGTGATACGGCAGAGGTAAGTTCTTTCTTATCCAGCGTTCCGTATCCGATAACGACTACTTCGTTCAGAGCTTGTACATCGTCTTCCATACGAATATTGATAGTCTTACGCCCGTCTACTTTCACTTCCTGCGTTTTGTAGCTGATGAAGGAGAAGCGTAGGGTACTTGTGGGGCGGACGGTCAGCGAATATTTACCGTCGACATCGGTTATGGCTCCGTTGGTGGTTCCTTTTTCTGCAACAGATACACCGATCAGAGGCTCATTGTTGGTGTCCGTCACTATTCCCGATACTTTGATGGTTGTGTTTTGGGCATTCAGTAATGCAGGGAGCAGGAAGAACATTCCAAGGAGTACATGAAAGTACATTTTCCAAGGATAAATCTTAGTTTTCTTTTTCATGGTACAATGATTTAAATGAGTTAATAGGTTCAATGAATTTTTTCCTTGGGACAAATGTATTTCGGATAGGCGGGAGAAAAAAGCAATGAAGATGGGATATAGAATGATAAAAGGAGAAATGCTCTGATATTCAAATCAATGCATTCCTCCTTTCAACGGAAAATTAAGGTCTGTTTTAGAGCCTTTTTAGAGATATTGTGTGGCTAAATTCCTTTCTTTATTTGCATAATGTATTCTTCGAACTCTTCTTTCGGCACAATTGTTTTTCCTTTTACTCGTGCCTTATATACATATATAGTATTAATAGATAGGTTGAGGAACTTAGCAATCCGCTCGTTCTCGGTCACTCCCAAACGAATCAGGGCAAAGATGCGCAATTCTGGTGGCAAATTGCCTGCCTCATCCAGAATCACCTGGTCTTCCGGGCGGAAGAATTTATTGTATTCCGTCAGGAAATTCGGGAAGAGCTTCAGGAAGGTCTGGTCGAAGGATGAGAACATATTCTCCCGTTCAGACTTTATATCGAACTCCTTATGCGTGATTTGCAGATCATTGAATTGGCGTGCTTTCAATTTACGATCCTGTTTTTTCAGCAGATTCTCTACTTTGTCCAGATAATCGGATTTACCATAAAGAGATTGGAAGATATATTGATCCTTGATCTCGTTGGACTCTTGCAGTTTTCCATTCACTTCTGATATTTCATTGAATTGCTGCTGAATGGATTGTTTGGCCGTTCTCAGCTTTTTCATTTGTTTATAAATGATGGACAGGGTGACTAAAAGTGAGATGACCAGCAGGCTCATTACTGCCAATGATATTGTCACTTCCCTTTTCCGCTCTTCTATCATTGTCAGGCGTTGCTTTTCAATGATGGGGAGTATAGTGTTTATTTCCATCTTACGGTGTCGGGCATTGTAGAAGTTCGTTTCTTCCAGTGCAATCTGAATGTATTTGCTGGCACGCAGAACGTCTCCCTTTCCGTACAGATAACTTGCCAGTTCCTTCTTTGCCGTCGTTTCTCGTGTAGCCGACCGTATATCCTGTATAGCTGATAGTGCCATGTAGTAAATGGCATGTTCAAAATCTCCCATCCCTATGTACATACGTCCCAGCATGGAGTAGATGATTGCTTTTTCATGTGGACAAACGTCGTAATCATTTAGCATTTGCTTGTACATCTGTATTTTCTTCTCATTGTCGCCCACACTGAATTTGAAAGCCTCTATTTTCTGGTGATAGAAGGAATTCTCGGGAGTATAGAGCAGGGCGGAATCGCAATAGAGTGTTATCTTCTGGTTATAGTCCGCATTGAAAGGCGTTCCTTCATTGTAACTACTCATGTCGGAGTATAATCTCATGCATAGTTGATAGTAATCGGACTTGATAGAATCCGTAATATCTCCCACATGAATAGACTTCATCATGTCGTATGCTTCTTTGAATAGTCCGGTGGAAAGATAGCAATAAAGTAAGTTACAATCCGCTTCAGCCGACAGGTTCTTATCTACTAACTGGCGTGATATTTCTTCCGTTTGTATGGCATAAGAGTAAGCTGAATCGTATTGATAAGTGATGTATTCATTGAACAGACGGTTGCAGAGATTATACTTTTCCTGCTGGTTCTTGACGTATCGGAATTGCTGTTTTATGTCTTCTAACTTCTTTTCTTTCTGTTGGTAGTAGATTTCACGGTGTTCTATCTCGCTATCAAGGACAGAGAGTATAGAATCCACACGTTCTTTGGCGGACAGTCCAATAATCTGGCAGAGGAGCAGGAGGCTGAATAGGTATTTCATAATAGATATGCGGGTTAAGAAAGTACTGCAAATTTAGGGATTTATTTTAAATATTGCCTGTGAGTAAGAGAAAATAGTCGTTAACTTATTTATAGGAACTGATATTAATTAAGAGCATATCTGTAAAGTTCAGTATAATATCAGAGAATCGAGTGATTTCAGTCTTTCAAAGATTTTGTTGACAGGCAATAAGAGTGTCATTGGGAAAAACATTATCTTTGGGTCATAAAAGTAAAAGGTATGAACCGTAACTTTATAGCAAAAACTATGTACGAATGGGCTAATGAAATGAACTGTGCCGTAACCGTATGTGACACAGAAGGAGTCATCCTTTATATGAATGAGAAAGCATGTCGCACGTTTGCCAAACATGGCAGTCTGATAGGCAAGAATCTATTTGATTGCCACAACCCGCAATCGCAGGACAAGATACGCGAACTGCTTGAAACGGGAGGTATCAATGCTTATACCATTGAGAAGAACGGAGTCAGGAAAATGATTTATCAGACGGCATGGAAACAGGATGGTGTGGTGGGAGGCCTGGTAGAGATTTCCATGGAGATACCCGGAGAGATGCCCCACTATGTGAGGAAATGAATCGTAAAATGGAAAGGTGATTATGCATGATGTGTTGCGAAGGCACTGAACGAAAAATCATACATATAGATATGGATGCGTTTTACGCATCTGTAGAACAGCGTGACAATCCAGAGTTGCGCGGAAAACCTATTGCAGTGGGTTATGCCGAAGAACGTGGTGTAGTGGCAGCTGCCAGTTATGAGGCGCGTCGCTTTGGAGTGCGTTCGGCTATGCCATCTACGAAAGCAAAGCGGCTTTGTCCGCAACTTATCTTTGTGCCCGGACGGATGGAGGTGTATAAGGATGTTTCCCGCCAGATACATGAAATTTTCCATGAATATACAGATATCATTGAGCCGCTTTCGTTGGATGAGGCTTTCCTGGATGTGACAGAGAATAAACCCGGTATCCCATTGGCTGTGGACATTGCCAAGGAAATCAAACAAAAGATACGGAGAGAACTTAATCTTGTAGCATCCGCCGGTATATCTTATAATAAATTCCTGGCAAAGATTGCTTCGGATTATCGCAAGCCGGATGGACTGTGTACCATCCACCCTGACCAGGCGCTGGATTTTATAGCCCGTCTTCCCATCGAGAGTTTCTGGGGCGTAGGCCCGGTGACGGCAAAGAAGATGCATTCGTTAGGGATTCACAATGGAGAACAGTTGCGAGCCTGTTCACAGGCCATGTTACTGCGTGAGTTCGGAAAAGTCGGTTCATCGTATTATGATTGTGCAAGAGGAATTGACCTCCGTCCGGTGGAGTCGGTGCGTATTCGTAAATCTATCGGCTGTGAACATACATTGGAGAAAGATATCTCGCAACGTTCATCGGTTATCATCGAGTTATATCATACTGCGGTGGAACTGGTTGGGCGTCTGGAACATAAAGATTTTAGAGGAAACACACTGACGCTGAAAATCAAGTTTCATGATTTCAATCAGATAACCCGTAGTATTACGCAGGCCAAAGAATTAATTACTCTTGATGTGATTCTTCCCTTGGCAAAACAACTACTGAAAGAAGTGGATTATGAACATCATCCTATCCGCCTGATAGGTCTTTCTGTTTCTAATCCGCGGGAGGAGACAGAGGAGAAGGGCGTTTGGGAACAGTTGAGTTTTGAGTTTAGTGATTGGAAATGAACTTGATTTATTAAGCCGATATACAAATGGATGATTTTGTACCCAACTACGGATAATCAGATACACTGTTTTGGCGGAACTTGTGTACTTTTGCCTCATCGTATAACAGATAATCTAACTTTTAAATATCATGAAGAAGAACGCGCTTTTCCGTATTTTCCTTTCTTTCTGTCTGCTTGTTGTAGCAGGTGTCTCTGCACATGCATATACTGAACGAAATCTTTTGCAAAAAGCTGCCGGTAGTGAAGAACAGCTGAAAGAAGCATTAGTGATGAATCAGAAATGGGTACCTTATCCTGCTTATACCGACCGTGCCGGTTGGGACGAATTGCTGGGTACCAATAAAGAAAATCTGATTCGTGCCGGAGAGAAAATGCTTAATTACGAATGGAAAGTAATCCGCGCCACCGATTATCTGGAATATGAACGTAGCGGCGAACGGAACATTATGCAAAATCCCTATGAGGCCAACCGGAAAGCAATCAACGTCCTGACGCTTGCCGAACTTGCCGAAGGAAAAGGACGGTTTATCGACCAACTGATAAATGGAGCATTTTATAGTTGCGAGATGACTTCCTGGGTACTTTCTGCCCATCTGGTACGCCAGAGCACCAAACGCTCTTTGCCCGATTATCGCGAACAGGTGATTGATCTGGGTTCGGGAAACTTCGGTTCCATGCTATCGTGGGTATATTACTTCTTCCATGATTCTTTCGATAAAATAGATCCTGTAATCTCTCAGCGCTTGCGTCATACTTTGCAGGAGCGTATTCTCGATCCTTATATGAACAATGACCGGGAATGGTGGATGGCTTTCCAATGGAAACCGGGAATGATTATCAATAATTGGAATCCCTGGTGTAACTCCAATGTATTGCAATGCTATCTTTTATTAGAGAATGACCGTGATCGTCTGGCAAAGGCTGTTTGGCGCAGCATGCAGTCGGTAGACAAGTTCATCAATTTTGTAAAGGCTGATGGTGCTTGTGAAGAAGGTCCTTCTTATTGGGGACATGCAGCCGGGAAAATGTATGATTATCTCCAGATACTTTCGGATGGAACAGATGGGAAAGTATCTCTTTTCAAGGAACCGATGATTCGCCGGATGGGAGAATATATCAGTCGTACGTATGTAGGAAACGGTTGGGTAGTGAACTTTGCGGATGCTTCTGCCAAGGGTGGAGGTGATGCACCGTTGATTTACCGTTATGGTCGTGCAGTTGGCAGTGAGGAAATGATGCAGTTTGCAGCCTATCTACTGGATGGTAAACGTCCTTCTGTGCCTTTGGGTAATGATACTTTCCGCTCCTTGCAGTCCATATTATGGAATGGAGAACTGGAAAAGACGGCCGCTGCCCATACCATACCGGCTTGTACCTGGTATCCTGAAACGGAATTCTGCTATCTGACCAATAAGTCCGGTTGGTTCCTGGCTACGAAAGGCGGATTCAATAATGAAAGTCATAATCATAATGATGTAGGCACATTTTCATTGTATGTCAATACGATACCTGTGCTGATTGATGCGGGGGTAGGAACTTATACACGTCAGACGTTCAGTAGTGAACGTTATACCATCTGGACCATGCAAAGTAATTACCATAACTTGCCGATGATTAACGGAGTACCCCAGAGTTTCGGTCAGAATTATAAGGCTACGGATGTTGTCTGCCAACCGAAGAAACGTTTCTTCTCAGCGAACATTGCGACTGCTTATCCGAAAGAAGCCGAGGTAAATAACTGGACACGTGCCTATTCATTAGGCGATAAGCAACTGACGATTATCGATAATTTCTCCCTGAAATCAGCGAAAGAACCTAATCAGGTGAACTTCCTCACTTGGGGAAAGGTGGATATTTCCGTGCCCGGAAAGGTGACGATAGACGTACAGGGACAGAAAGTAACTTTGGAATATCCCGGTGAGTTCACAGCAACCGTTGAAACAATCAATTTGCCTGATACACGTCTTTCCAATGTTTGGGGAACGGAGATTTACCGTATTGCCTTGAAAGATAAAGATGCGCGATTAACAGGTAAGTATAAGCTTGTTATTAAATAAAAAAACTATATTTGCGTATTAGAATACAAGAAACGCAAAATTATGGGATGTTTTATGAATTTATTATGGCTGGTGTTCGGAGGTATTTTTACCGCTATAGAATACCTTGTTGCCAGTTTATTGATGATGATTACCATTATCGGTATTCCGTTCGGTATGCAAACTCTGAAAATGGCTTCACTTGCATTATGGCCTTTCGGTAAAACGGTGCGGAGTGGCGAACGTTCGGCTGGTTGCCTGTATATACTGATGAATGTGTTGTGGATATTTTTGGGAGGTATCTGGATTTGCCTTTCTCATCTGGCATTCGGTGTGGTGCTGTGTATCACCATTATTGGCATCCCCTTCGGGCTACAGCATTTCAAACTGGCAGGATTAGCTTTGACGCCTTTTGGAAAAGACATCATAAGCGACTGATAAAAGAAGAGGGCGAAAAACTTTTCGGTTTTCCGCCCTCATTCATTTTATTTAAAGGTGTTATTTTACATGGTAGCCTGCTTTGCGAGCAGTTTTTGAAGTTTGCCATTCAAAGCCTGGCACATAGTTCCGTTTCCCATTGCTTGATAGCGTTTAATACGGTACTGTAACATAAAAATTTCATTTGCATTCTTTTTCATAATTGTCATCTTTTTGTGCTTTCCGCGTTTCGGAAAGCGGGTTTTACATCTTTTCTTTTATCTTATTAACGCTGCAAAGATACGAATTGTTCACGATAAACATGTTTTAAAACATAAAATAATGCACTTTCTCCTCGTTTTTCTTTAGAAACGCCCGGTTTTGCTATATGCATATTACAAAAGTGTGACTAAAAATGGGATAAATGACCTATGTACGATCTATTAATAATTTGTATACCTTTGTAGCATCTTACACATAATCAACCCTTACAAACAGGAAGTCATAATGATAAATAAACTGTTGACACTTTTACGAAGCCCTTATCCATCATTGGTGAAGAGATGGAAAAGCGTGATAATACCTTCACTTATAGTGTTTCTGATCCTTTTTGTGTTGCAGCCTTTTGGCATTTCTATGATGGGAGGCTATAAATTCTGGGTAGTGTTAGGTTATGGAGTGGTTTCTTCATTGGCACTGAGTATCTCCACGTATTTGTTTCCTGCTTTGTTTCCCCGTTATCATAGTGAGAAGAACTGGACATTAGGCCGCGAATTGTTAGGAACGTTAGGAGCTTGTTTGCTGATTGCGATAGGTAACTGTTTCTATACGGCTTGGGTATTTGGTTCATTCATACTGAGCTGGAAAGGATTTCTGATAAGTTTGGCTTGGGTGGCGGTTCTTGCTCCTTTCCCTATTGTCTTCTTTTTGATGTGGAATCGTAATTTGCAGCTGGTACGTAATCTGAAGGAGGCAACGGAGATTAACTACGCTCTTGCGAAAAGAGAGAATACCCAGAAGGAGAAGATTCGGACAAGGAATGAGGAACAGATAGGAGAAGGTAGGGCAGTAGAAGAAGAAGAAACTCCTATGCAGTTGGTTTTCTCCGGCGGAACGAAAGAAATGCTGGAAGTGGATGCCCATACCTTATTTTATGTAGAAGCAGAAGGGAATTATATAAGAGTAGCTTACAGTAGTGCGGATAAGATGCAGCAAAAGTTAGTGCGGGCTACTATGAAGCAGGCAGAAGAAGCGGTTGCTGCCTGTTCGTTCATTGTCCGTTGTCACCGGGCCTTTCTGGTGAACATACGCACTGTGGTAAAAGTAGATGGAAACTCACAAGGATACCGTTTGAGACTGGAAGGATGTACGGAAGAAGTTCCGGTTTCCAGAGGCTATGCAAAAGAGATAAAAACGCTGATAGAAGGAGGTGCGGAAGGGTAGTCATTCGTCACAGAATAAAGAAAAATACAGCCATTCGTCACAGGAGGAGTGCTGTTTGTCACATATCCGGGCAGTCTGTCCCGGATATTTTTTTGCCTGAAAATCATAGTCTATGTTTGCTGACGGAAATCGTAAAGAACATAGATTAAATGAAAAGATTGATTCTACTTTTTAGTGTAAGTGTATTGCTGACGGTGCAGCACTTGGAGGCGCAGACAGCTGTGACGGATACCATTTTCTTGCAACTATACAATGACAGTGTAGATTTGAACGAAGTGGTAGTGAAAGGTAAAAGAACGCCTGTTGCCAACAGTCGTTGGAGTGATATGAGTCCAGTGGAACTGGTGACTGTGGGAGGTGCAAACGGTGATTTGTATCAGGCATTGCAGACACTGCCGGGCACGCAGGTACAAGGAGAAAGTGGCCGTCTGTTGGTGCGCGGCGGAAGTAGTGATGAAACACAGACATACATTGACGGAATGCACGTCTTGAATCCTTATACGGCTACAGGTATAAACTCACCGGCACGCGGACGTTATTCCACTTTTATGTTCAGTGGTGTCAATCTGGAATCGGGCGGGGCTCCGTTGGAATACGGGGATGCACTCTCGGCTGTGTTACCGTTGGAGACAAAGGATAAGAGCCCTATCAATAAGTTAGGTATCAATGCCTCTACGGTAGGCTTCGGTGGAGGAGGTACACGGGCTTTCGATAAAGGTTCGCTTTCGGTGAACCTGGATTATCAGGACTTATGTGTCTATGATCATATCTATTCAGGACGTACGGATTTTGAAGATCCCTACCGGATGATGACCGGATCGGCACAATTTCGCTATCATCCCGATGATGCTACGCTTTTCAAGATTTATGGCGGCTATGATCATACTGATTTTTCCAATTATGAAGGTGCTGAACGTAGACTGTTCGATTTGAATGAGAATAATTTCTATCTCAATACAACTTTCCGTAAGCGTACTTCCGGTGGATGGAACTGGTTTGCAGGTGTAGCATTCTCTTTCTTTGAACAGAAGATAGGTAATGTATCACTTTCGACAGATCATTGGATGGAACAACAACAGGAACTTCATGCAAAGGCAAAAGTGTTCAAGCGTATTTCTCCGGCTTTTCGTCTGGATATGGGAGTGGAGAGTTTTATCCGCCGGTATGAGAATCGTTATCAATACCAGATGAAAGAGGCGGAGGGAATAGATAGCCATCATGAAATCAATCCGACGATCAGTGCAGGCTTTCTTTCGGCGACTTACTATCCGGTGGAGCAACTAAAGGCGGAACTTTCTGTCCGCACAGAATATACTTCATTGAATGAAAAGGTGAATTTCTCACCCCGTCTGGCTGTTAATTACTATTTGGGAGATGTAGTACTCTCTGCTACGGCGGGACGATATACACAGTTGCCGGTTAGCAGATTGCTGGCTCAGGAGAACAAGTTGAAATCGGAATCATGCATTCAGTATAATGTGGGTGCACAGTATGAGGGTGATGGGCGTTTCTACAAAGCTGAACTTTATTATAAGAAATATGACCGTCTGGCATTGGTTGAAAAGGGAACGGTAGATGCAGCGGAAGTACTGACTTCCGGTGGTTATGGCTACAGTAAAGGTTTCGACTTATTCTTTAATGACCGTGTCCTGCTGAAGAATCTGGAATACCAACTTTCCTATACATATAATATTGCCAAGCGGAAGTTTCAGGAATATACGGAACTGACTACTCCGCAATATGCCACTCAACACAATGCATCCCTAGTGCTGAAGTATTCCATTCCGCGAATCGGCACGATAGTCGGTTTGACGAACCGTTTCAGCAGTGGGCGTCCTTATCATAATCCGGATTTGCTGGGTTTGATGAATGATCATGTAAAGCCTTATAACAGTCTTGATCTCGGACTGACATTCCTGCCCAGTAAGAAGGTGATTATTCATGCTTCTGCTACCAATATCCTTTGTCGGAAAAATGAGTTTGGGCGGGTGAATAATAAAGCTATTCTGGCTTCAAACGATCATTTCTTCTATATCGGGGTGTTTATCACACTTGGGAAGAAGGCGGCTTATGATGTTTCTAATTTCTAATTTAATTAAAAAGAAAGGTCCGCGTTCGTCCGCCTAATCCGTGTTGTCCGCGTATCTATTTATAAACTCTTTAAAAACAATTCAAATGAAAGCAATGATTATTAGTTTCGTATGTGTTTTGACTTTTGCAACTCAAAGTCTGTCTGCACAAAATCTTACTCTGGAAGTACGTGGTATTGAAAATGTGACTGGTAAACTCTATGTCGCCATCTACAACTCTCAGGAGACATTCATGAAGAAGCCGCTTACTGGTTTTGCAGTAGAGGTGAAGGATAAAGTTGTGTCTATCCCCTGTAAAGGACTCCCGGCAGGAACTTATGCCTTCTCCATGTATCAGGATGAGAATGGAAATGGTAAATTGGATACCGGTGCTTTCGGTATTCCTGTGGAGAAGTTTGGTTTCAGCAATGATGCTGAAGGTGTTATGGGCCCCCCTTCCTACGAAAAATGCAGTATTACTTTCTCTGAGGATACAACTTTAGTAGTACATCTGAAATAAACTTCAGATAATTCTTTAACTTTGTAGCTCACACCTTAATTAATGTAAGTATTATGAGACGAGCTACACAACTTTTCGGAATATGCTGGCTACTTTGTCTGCTTGCTGCCTGTGGAGAATCCCATTTCATGACCGATGCCTCGTATCGTTCGCGCGTAGAGCAGGACTTTCAGCAAAAGAAGGCTCTGATGCCGCAGGGAGAACTATTTACGATACTGGATGATGCTTCGCTGAGCACTTATGAGCAGGAAGCCTTGGAATTCCTTTATGCCTATATGCCACTGGCGGATATTACTGATTATCCCGGTGAATTTCACTTAATGAATATCCGCGCATCCCAGCGTGCCGCAGAGGAAATGCCTTGGGGAAAGACCATTCCCGAAGATTTGTTCCGTCATTTTGTACTTCCGGTGCGGGTGAACAACGAACAACTGGATAGTGCGCGGGTAGTGTTCTATAAGGAGTTGAAAAATCGTGTGAAGTCCCTTTCTTTATACGATGCCATCCTGGAAGTGAATCATTGGTGTCATGAGAAAGCTGTCTATATGCCTTCCGATGCCCGTACCAGTTCACCACTGGCAACAGTGAGTACTGCTTACGGGCGTTGTGGCGAAGAATCTACCTTGCTGGTGGCGGCACTTCGCTCGGTAAGTATTCCGGCACGGCAGGTTTATACACCACGATGGGCACATACGGACGATAACCATGCATGGGTGGAAGCCTGGGCAGATGGTAAATGGCATTTCCTGGGTGCCTGCGAACCGGAACCGGTACTGGATCTTGGTTGGTTCAATGCCCCTGCCAGTCGCGGAATGTTGATGCATACAAAGGTTTTCGGACGTTATGAAGGAAAAGAAGAAGTAATGTCCGTTAACCCCACGTATACGGAAATCAATGTGATTGATAATTATGCACCTACGGCGCAAGCCAAGGTTATGGTGAAAGATGAAGCGGGAAATCCGGTTCCTGACGCCTGCGTGGAGTTCAAACTCTACAATTATGCGGAATTCTATACCGTAGCAACGAAACATACTGACGATAGTGGTCTGTGCGGACTGACTGCAGGAAAAGGGGATATGCTTGTCTGGGCCTCCAAAGATGGCCATTTCGGCTTCTCCAAACTTTCCTTTGGCAAGCAAGCGGAGCTGACCGTAACCCTTGATAAGGAAGCGGGTGACAGTTTCACGGTAGATATTGATATCGTGCCTCCCGCAGAAAGTGCCAACTTACCCGACGTGACGCCGGAACAGCGGGCGGAAAATGACCGCAGACTGGCAATAGAAGACTCTATTCGTAATGCTTATGTGGGTAAGTTCATCTCGGAAGAGGCAGCACGCAATTTTGCGAGAGATTATAAGTTAGATCGGGATGCAGTAGCCAAGATTCTGATTGCCGCCCGTGGGAATTACAAAGTAATTTATGAGTTCATGACTCGTCTGCGTTCTGATAACTCCAGGAAAGGAGGAGTAGACCTTTTGCAGCAGATTTCGGCAAAAGACCTTCGTGATGTTCGTCTGGATGTGTTGATAGATCACATGCAGTCTCGTGTGCGTACGACGAATGCCGGATATTTCCGTAAATATGTGCGCAATCCGCGCGTAAGCAATGAGATGTTGACTCCGTATAAAACTTTCTTTGGCAAGGTGATTTCGAAAGAAGATGTTGAGGCTTATGTGGCAGAGCCTATGAAGATGGTTGCATGGGTGGCAAAGAACATTCAGGTGAACAAGGAATGTAATCTGGGGGCGCCTCCTGTATCTCCCGAAGGTGTGTGGAAAGCACGTTTGGCCGATCCCCACAGTCGTGATATCTTCTTCGTGTCCATGGCGCGCAGCATGGGAGTTCCCGCACGCATTGATGAGGTGACGGGTAAAGTACAGCTGATAACTGACGACGGAGCCATAGATGTGAACTTCGAAGCAGCCGGACAGGCACCTGCGCAGAGGGGCAGGCTTGCAGCTAAATATACACCGATTCAGTCATTGGATAATCCGAAATATTATTCTCATTTCACTATTTCCAAAGTAACTCCGCAGGGTAATTTGCAGTTACTGTCTTATGATGAGGGTGACACAGACATGGGTGGCGGCGTTACATGGAGCAGTTTGCTGAAGGAGGGAACGTCTCTGGATGCCGGAGATTATATTCTGGTAACCGGTACCCGCCTGGCAAGTGGTGGTGTATTGGCGCAAATGACATCATTGAATGTGAAAGCAGGCGGACGTACAGAAACGAAACTGGTGATGCGTGAAAACAAAGATGAAGTACAGGTTATCGGAAACTTCAATTCGGAGAGCTTGTTCACAACATTGGAAGGTGGTAATAAGCAAAGCCTGCTTCAAGCCTGTGGCCGTGGATATTTCGTTGTCGGTATTCTTGGAGTGAACCAGGAGCCTACAAACCATGCCTTACGGGATATCTCTGCTTTGAAAACCGACTTGGAGAAATGGGGCAGAAAGCTTGTATTACTCTTCCCGAATCAGGAACAAGTCGGCAAATATCGTGCTGCTGACTTTCCCGGTTTACCCGATACTGTGATTTATGGAATCGACACAGAAGACATTGTCCAGCAGATTGTGAAGAATATGAAGCTGAAACACAAAGATACATTGCCCATATTTATCATTGCCGATACCTTCAACCGTGTGGTGTTTGTTTCACAAGGTTATACCATTGGCTTAGGTGAGCAGTTGATGAAAACGGTGAAAGGACTATGATGAGAATGAAGAAAGGACTATAAGAAAAGAAACAGTAGAGTGGGAGAGGCTTATTTATAAGCCTCTTCCTGTTTCAGACCGGTCAATGCCTTTATCGTTTCTTTCACACGTTCTACAGTAGTGATAGGGCGTTGATATTCTTCTATGTTCACAGTACCCCCCATCGAAACAGTTCCGTTCCTATGCAGCATCTTGCTTTCGATAGTCTCTCTTGCTGAGAAGTGGAACTCCCGGATACCGGTTTCCGTGGCGATGTGAGCGATATTATTTTCATTTACTCCGCAACCTGCCAGTAGGATAATACGCCCGTCTGCCTGCTGCTGCAATTTCTTTAATAAAGGGATGCCCTGTTCGGCCGTGGCCTGTGCACCGGAAGTAAGAATACGGTTACAACCTAACTCTATGATTTGCTCCAGCGCTTCCTGCGGATTGCGGCATACGTCGAAAGCACGATGGAACGTAACGGACATGCCTTGTGATACTTCGATCAGCTGCCTCATTAAGGACAGGTCTACATCTCCTTTAGCGGTAAGACAACCGAATACAACTCCGTCTGCTCCCAATTGACGGGCGTTGTCGATATCCTTCAGCATAATGCGTTGCTCGATGGGGGAGTACAGAAAATCTCCGCCACGGGGACGGATGATGACGTGCAAAAGAGTCTTTGTTAAGGCTTCCCGGGCAATGACGATATCTCCGTAAGATGGGGTAGTACCTCCTTCCGGTATTCCGGCACATAGCTCCACCCGGTTTGCTCCCCCTGCCTGTGCGGCAAGGCAACTCTCTACGGAGTTGGCACAAACTTCAAATTGATATGGCTCCATAATTGACAATCAGGATTATTTGGTTTGTGGATGCAAAAATAAGAAACAGTTTCGTGAATAGCAAAGAAAACAAAAAGAGGCAGGGATTTTTTGTTTCCCCACCTCTTTATCACTAATTTCAATCTTTACAATTTATTTCGCATAACTTACTGCGCGTGTCTCACGGATTACCGTGATCTTCACTTGTCCCGGATACGTCATCTCATCTTGTATCTTCTTCGCGATTTCACCGGAAAGGTTTTCAGTCTGCTTGTCGTCAATCTTATCGGCACCAACGATTACGCGCAACTCACGACCTGCCTGGATAGCATACGTCTTCGTCACACCCGGATAGGCCATTGCCAACTGTTCCAGATCGTTCAGTCGCTTGATGTAAGCTTCAACAATTTCGCGGCGTGCTCCCGGACGGGCACCTGAGATAGCATCACATACCTGTACGATGGGTGCCAGAAGGCTCGTCATCTCCACTTCATCGTGGTGGGCACCGATAGCGTTGCAGATATCCGGTTTTTCTTTGAATTTCTCAGCCAGCTTCATACCATAGAGTGCATGCGGCAATTCCGGTTCTTCATCGGGCACTTTACCGATATCATGCAGCAATCCGGCACGTTTTGCTTTCTTGGGGTTCAGACCCAGTTCCGATGCCATCACAGCGCAGAGGTTGGCTGTTTCGCGGGCATGCTGCAACAGGTTCTGACCATAAGAAGAACGATATTTCATCTTACCGATAATACGGATCAGTTCAGGATGCAAACCATGGATACCGAGGTCAATCGTAGTACGTTTACCGGTTTCGATGATTTCTTCTTCCACTTGCTTGCGTACCTTAGATACAACTTCTTCGATACGTGCCGGGTGGATACGTCCGTCAGTCACCAACTGATGCAGTGCCAGGCGGGCAATTTCACGACGTACAGGGTCGAAAGCCGATAATACGATAGCTTCCGGTGTATCGTCTACTACGATTTCCACACCCGTTGCTGCTTCAAGCGCACGGATATTACGGCCTTCGCGACCGATAATACGTCCCTTGATTTCATCCGATTCAATGTGGAACACGGTCACTGAGTTTTCGATGGCAGTTTCCGTAGCTACACGCTGGATAGATTGTATCACAATACGTTTTGCTTCCTTACTTGCCGTCAGTTTGGCATCGTCCATGATGTCGTTGATGAAAGACTGTGCCTGTGTTTTGGCCTCTTCTTTCAAAGATTCGATCATGCGTTCTTTAGCTTCTTCGGCCGAGAGTCCGGAAATGGTTTCCAGTTTCTCAATTTCCTGCTGTTGCAGTTTATCCAGTTCGTCTTTCTTCTTGTCGATAATAACCAACTGGGCTTCCAGGTTTTCTTTCACCGCTTCGGCTTCCGACTTCTTACGCTGTATCTCTTCCTGGCGTTGGTTCAGCACCAACTCACGTTGTTTCAACTTGTTCTCCGCTTGCTGAATTTTCTGGTTGCGGATCGCCACTTCTTTCTCCAAGTCTGCTTTTTTGTTCAGGAACTTCTCCTTTACTTCAAGCAACTTATTCTTTTTAATCACTTCCGCTTCAGCCTCGGCTTCTTTCAGAATGTTGTCATATTTGGACTTCAAACCATGCTTGAAGAACATGTACGACAGAAATCCACCGATAATGAAACAGGCAATGGATACTAGTATTGTTACTGTCATTTCAATTTGTTTTAAGTATATAAATAAAAAACGCACTGCAAGAAAGCCACCCTTGTTTTCAGAAGGGACACTTTCACACAGTGCGTGGATTTTCTAATTCTTTTGCTGGCTTTGGTATTTTGAGGAAAAGCTTCCGGACGTTTACAGTCCTTTGAAGTATGTTTCCAGCACCTCTGTCAGTTCTTCTATCTTGTCGGCATACGGACGAGTATCGTTTCGGTTTTTCATTTTCAGGTTCTCCAAGGCAAATTGATAGGCCACCATGGCTATAATCTTCTCAGGAGTTACATTCTGGTAATGTTCTCGATACGCATTGAGCCGTATATCCACCTGTTTGGCGGCTTCTCTTACCATTTCTTCCTCTTCACGCGGTATGGTGAGGGGATAGGTGGAGCCTGCCATCTGTAGGTTTATCTTTATCTTATCGTTCATACATCTTGTTATTCATTCAACAAAGCGATGCATTTATCGACTTCACGCACTAATTTGGACAATCGCAGTTTCGTCTCTTTTACGTCGCTGCCGTTAAGGCTGATTGTCATTGCTGTTTTTAGGTTCGTATAGTCATCTTCCAAAGCTTCATATTCAGCATGTACCTGTTCGCATTCTTCTTGTTTGTTTTTTAGAAGTTGCTTTAGTTCAGCATTTTCGCGCCTCAATTCGTCATGTAAAAAGACTAAATGACGCAGTCTCGCTTCAAAGGTACTTAATCGCTTCTTTTCTTCGTCAGTCATTACTATACCAAAATTGTACACAAAAATACAATTAACTTGGAGATTACAAAAACTTTTCAGGGAAAAATGTTGCCTGAGCATCGAAATAACATGAAAACGGCACTTATGCGGACTGAAAAGGGTTTGTTTGGCGGATGCCTAAAACTATTCCTATTTTTACAAGAAACTAATCCCGGCATTGCGATGAACTAATATTTTCTTGCATATTACTATTCATACAACAGCTATAAAAGTTTCATACAACAATTATATTTCTTTATTACAACATTTGTTGTAAGAAACTATAATATATATTGTATGAATAATAATATGCAAGAAAATATTAGTTCATCGCAATGCCGGGATTAGTTTCTTGTAAGGTAGGTATTAGTTTCTTGCAGCGTAAGGGGTAGCTTTTTGCAATGGTGGAATTATTCGTCTCTATTAGGTGATGGTTTACTGAGTATCTGTCATCCTGAGCTTCATTCCTGTGCACTTGTGAATTAATTCCGGAGTATTCGTACCTTCTCGAAAACTTTCTTTTTATTTTTCATAAATTAATTTATAAAATAATTTGGTTTATAAAATAAACCATCTATCTTTGCATCGGAGTTCGAACCCGAAATGTATGATTATTGTAGAATTTTAATAGATGTACAGTTATGAAAACGATTGGTTTTAAGTGGGTTGCATTGTTTGTTGTAAGCGTATGTGCTGTCTCGGTATCAGCACAGAGTGACTTGACAGTGAAAGTGAAGAACATTCGTTCTGCAAAAGGAAAGGTGATGATTGCTGCCGATAAAGGGCAATATGCAATGGTGGATGCTACGGGGGATACGGTAACACTTGTATTAAAAGAAGTGCCCGAAGGAAAATGTAAATTGTATGTCTATCACGATGAAAACGGTAATTATCAACTGGACCGGGAAGACGGGATACCAGCAGAGAATTGCGCGATTGTAGATTTGGACATGACGGCTGAAGCAAAAACGATTGATGTAGAGTTGAAAGATGTAAAGGCCTTACAGGACAAAGCAAAAAAATAATTTTATATATAAAGAGAAACACTGTTATGGAAGACAAGAAAATGACTGAAAAGGAGAGTTTGGATCTTATCACGCAGATGATACAGAATAGTAAGAAAAACCTTCGGTTGGGGAATGTGAATATTCTTTTGCTATGGGGGTATCTTTGTACGATAACTGCGCTTGTGGTTTATGTTCTGATTCTGATAACTGGTAATCCGCTTTGGAATTGGCTATGGCTGGCTATACCGGTTATTGGTTTTCCGGTGATGCACTGGTTGAAGAAAAAGGAAGATAAGCCGGTTTTGACTTATACAGATAAGGTTTTACTTGCTATCTGGAGTAATATCGGGCAATATGGAATTGGTATTTCTATAATAGCCGCTCTCTATTTTGACTCCATGTTATTATTGATGCCGATTATTCTGCTGCTGTGTTCATTGGGAGTTAATATTACGGGGAGTATCATAAATGATTCATGGATGAGAAATGCTGCTGGTTGTGCATTGGCAATATCCGTGGTTATGATATCGCATATCTTGTTTAATCCGCCTGAATTCAACTTTATGTATCCTGCCTTTGCTGTTTGTTTTGTTATTATGTTGATTATTCCCGGACATCGGTTGAACAGAAGACACACAAAAGAGTAATTGCATTAAATCAATAAATTATGGAAGATAGAAAAATAACCGAGCAAGAGAGTTTAGAACTCATCTCCCAAATGATACAGAATACACGTCGTAATCTAGATGCGGGTAGCGGAAATATATTTCTGTTGTGGGGATATATTGGAACCATAGCGACTTTAGTTGTGTACGCAGGCTTATGTTTTACAAAAGACCCTCATTGGATGTGGGGCTTTTGGGGGATACCTGTTATTGGAATTCCTTTGGGAATATATTTAGAACATAAATCAGAGAAACGGACTAAAGCCTATTCGGATAAGGTGTTGACTGAAATATGGCGTATACTGGGTGGACTTTGTATGGCTGTGGCAATAGGAGCTACCTGTATGAAACAGTTTGAATTTATCTTGCCGTTAGGAACATTGATTATGTCGTTGGGGAGTATTATTACAGGTGTTATTGTTCGCTACAAGGCTTTTTATCTTTTCTCGTCAATCGGGTTGGCGATAGGCTTGTATATGGTGTTTGCAGCAATGGGAGAAGATGCTCCTACCTATGTTTCTTTACTTTGTTTCGCTGTGGCTGCTGTCTTTGCAATGATTATTCCCGGGCACATGCTGAATATTGCCGCAAAGAAAGAAAACTATGTTTCAAATAACTAACTGGAGGAAATACTATGAACTCACTTCTAGGCTGTCTTCTCATTGGAAACATGGTGTTGCTGGCTTTCTTGCTGGTGAAGGTGCTCGATCTCACAGATTATTAATTTCTAAAGTAGACATGAAATGATGGATGTTGCAAGATTAAATAAACAAAAGAGCCAATTATGGTGGACGGTTACGATACTGATGATAATGTGCATGTATTGGCTTTCCAATGTCGTATTATGGGTTCCCTGGAGCCATAATCCGCAGTTGGGAATACTGTTGATGCTTACGGTGAATCCTCTTTTCTGGGCGGCAGGTATTTATATTTGTCTGGCTTCTGAAAATAGAACAGGGAATCTGATGAAAAAAGCCCTTGTGGTGGCATCGCTTGCCGTTGGGATATCGTTGATTTCTGATTACCTGTTTTTTGCAGTATACATGGGGTCGAAGGATGTTTGGCATATCACGACTTTTTATGGTTATGCCTGGTTGGCTGTATTGACATTCGGCGAGGTACTTTTATTAAAGAAAAAGTTGCTTACCAGACAATATGCTGTGACGACAAGGCTGTTGCTGATATTAACCCTGTGTTTATTGTTTCTGCTGTTCTTCCTGTTTTATTATTTAATGTAAGATAAGGAATGAATGTTCGTTTGTATGATTTCGGATAAATAAAATAGTTGGTAATGGATAATAAAAATATGACTGAGAAAGAGAGTTTGGAACTCATCACTCACATGATACAGAACGCAAAGTACAAGATGGCTGAGAACGCCGGAATGCCTTTTCTGATATGGGGATATTTGTGTACGGTGATATCTCTGGTGATTTGGTTTCTCCTGAAAGAAACCGGTAATTACAACTGGCAATGGATGTGGTTCCTGTTGCCCGCGATTTCTTTTCCTGCTACCTTGTGGATAAACCGGAAGAAGCAGAAGATGGCACGAACCTATATCGACCGGATATTAGGGTACGTCTGGACCGTATTTGGGCTGGGTGGTTTTCTGATAACCTGGGTCGCTATCTTCTACTGGAGTTTGCCTGTCTTGTTCATCATACTGCTGATAATGGGAATGGGTACGGCGTTGACCGGTCTTATTGTAAACATGAAGGTAGTGACTATAGGAGGAACTTTGGGAGCTCTGTCGTCATTAGGTTGCCTCTTTATACACGGATTCGACCAGATATTGCTTTTTGCATTGGCTTTTATTTTTATGATGGTTATCCCGGGACATTTCCTGAACTATAAAGTGAAGAAAGGAGGCGGTGCGTGACAAAAAGTCGTTTCGAGAATTTCCTGACTTCTTGGAAGTTCTTTTTGTTACTTGTACTTTTGCAGTTCCTTTTGATGCCGGTGGCGACGAAAGGCTTTAAGTTTGAGGCTGCGGGAGATTTGATATTTTATACACTGGGGCATGCCTTTATTATGGATATGTACGCTTATGCTGTTTATTTTCAGATAGTAATGATATTGGCTCTGATGGCTGTTATTGTCTGTAGAGGTAAGTTCAGCAGATGTTTTATGGCGATTGCAGGGTGTTTCTATCTGCTGTATGCCGTGATACAAAATATGGCTGTGACGGAACAGTACGGTTTCAGCATGGTGACGGTGAATGTGGTGATGATGGGATTTGTGGCATTTATCTGGTTTTGGTCTGCGTGGAAGGGTAATACCGTATTCTCTTTTGATAATATTACCTGGAAAACGGGTTGGACAATTCCTGTTGCTCTATTCTGCCTGTGGTGGCCGATGGATTTACGTACGGCTTTGCCCGACTTCCGGTTGCACTATCTGCTGGATAGCGGCGCTGTGCTGGGCTTCTGCCCGATGACGCCTGTCTTTCTTACTTTGCTGATATTGAGTAAGCGGAGTGTAAGCAGGGTTGTGTTGCGGGTGACGGCAATGGTAGGGGTTATTATAGGATGTTACAATATGGGCAATTTTGCCACTGATACCGGATTTTATCTGGGACTGTATCATCTGCCCCTGTTGGGTATATCCCTATTTGCATTGTTGAGTAGTAAACGAAAGAAAAACGAATGATATGTTTAAAGAACTGAACCCTTTGCTCCACTCTGAGCTGCGTTTAGCGGTGATGTCGTTGCTTATTGGCGTCGAAGAGGCAGACTTTGTCTTTATCCGCCAACAAACAGGGGCAACGGCCGGTAACCTCAGCGTGCAGATTGACAAGCTCAATAAAGCAGGCTATGTGGAGGTGACAAAGACGTTCAAAGGAAAAATGCCTTGTACTCTCTGCAAAATTACACCGCAGGGGGTGGACGCCTTTGAGGAATATGTGGAGGCACTGAAAACGTATATTATAAAATAATGAAAGCAGACTTTGTGATCAGAGTAGCTGGCTTTCTCTTACTAATTTCTGGATGGCTAAACAAATGATATATCCGGAAAACTTATAGAATAGACAGAAATCAGATTGAAGTTTTCCGATACTATTCTCTTTTTCTTGTAACATTCCGGAGTGGTCCGTATCTAAAGGAAAAACTTTAGAATATATGGCGATGAAAAGATTACTTTTGACCCTGATGTTATTGGGAACTTCTCTTTTGATTTTTGCACAGGATTATCCTTTTTCGGTAGTAAAATCGGGAACAGGAAAACAAGCGGTTATATTTATACCCGGTTTTGCATGCTCGGGTGATGTCTGGGCAGAAACAGTCAGCGTACTGAAAGACAGCTATACCTGCTATGTGCTGACGATGGCGGGCTTCTCGGGCGTTGCACCTGAAGAGTGTCCATCATTCGAAAGATGGAAAATGCAGATTGCAAAGTTTATCAAAGAGGAGCGGATAGAGAAACCTATTCTTATGGGGCATAGTATGGGAGGTGGTTTGACACTTGCAATTGCGGCTGAATTCCCGGAGCTTACAGGAAAGATTGTGATTGTAGATGCCTTGCCTTGTCTGATGGCTTTGACAGTTCCTGATTTTAAATCTGCTCCTGATAATGACTGCACTGATCTGATTGACAGGATTACAGCTATGGATGAGGAGCAATTTGTGCAAATGCAAAGAATGAGTGCGGCAACGCTTACCACTGATTCATTGAGATTTGCCGAAATAGTAAACTGGGGATTGGCATCTGACAGAAAGACGTATGCTAAACTATTCTGTGATTTCTCGAATACAGATTTAAGGGAATGTATAAAGAATATAGTTGTTCCTTCTCTCGTACTTTTGGAGCCTTATTTCAAACATATAGATACGGTCATTAAGAATCAATATAAGAATTTGTCAGTAGCACAAATCAGGTATGCAGATAAAGGCTTGCATTTTGTGATGTTTGATGATAGGGAATGGTTCATTCATCAAATTTGTGAATTTATAAAAGAGCGTTAAGTGGAATTTGAAGATATATATAGGAGGTACTGGAATAAAATATTCCGCTTATGCATGGGGTATGTAAATGACTACAGCTTAGCTCAGGACATGGCTCAGGAAACTTTTATTAAAGTCTGGCAATATCTGCCCACCTTCAGGAATGAAGCCAATATTGATACTTGGATATTTCGTATTGCAACCAATAACTGCCTGCGTCAACTGGAACGGAAGAAGCAAATCTTATCTACGCAGTTTCCTGCCGATTTATTTGAAGATGAAAAGACGGATATTGAGCCGCAGATTCAGTTACTATACAAGTTTATTGCAGAGCTTTCGGAGATAGACCGCATTATCATTTCGCTGGAGCTGGAAGATGTCAGGCAAGCGGATATAGCGCAAATCATTGGATTGTCGGAGAGTAATGTCCGTGTAAGAATTCATCGTATAAAAGCCCAGTTAACAAGAAAATTCAAAGAATATGGAGAGTAATATTGATATAAAAGAATTGTGGAACAGGCAGGCTGTTCCGGCTGCCGATCAATCTGAAATATTGAATAAGATCAGCCGTTTCAGAAAGAGCGGTCTTAAAAGTGGGATATTTCTTGATGTTATCTTAGTGTTGACTATCCTTTTTATGATATTTATCTGGATCTATTTCAAACCGCAATTCTTGAGTACTAAGATTGGAATCATTGTGGGAATCTTGCCGATGTGTATTGTGGTGGTGGTCAATCGGAAGATAACTTCTTTGTATAGGTCATTGGACGAGAAACAGTCGAATATCGATTATCTGAATAATTTGCTTATGCTGAAAGGGAAAGAAACTTTCATGCAGACTAAGGTAATGAGTTTATATTTCATTTTGCTATCCTTCGGTATCCTTCTTTATATGTATGAATATACTCTTAATTCATCTTTTACGTTCAGACTGATAGCGTATTCTGTTTTGTTTTTATGGATTGCCCTTAATTGGTTTGTTCTGTGTCCTGTAATGATTAAAAAGAATAGGCGGAAGATGGATTGTTTGATCAGACAGATCGAAAAGATTAAGTCGCAAGTGGATGAATTTTAGTTTCTAAAAAAAAGTTGTACATTTACTCGCTCAAAATAAAAAGATGCAGTATGAAAATTTTAGTTACTTACGCCGTACAGGGTGAGTTTACGGAGTTAAAGTTTCCCGGATTGATAGGAGAGGAAGAAGTTCACATCGGCTATATTCGTACAGGAGTAGGCAAAGTGAAGTCAGCTTATTATGTTTCTGAAGTGCTCAATCAGGCCAAGCCGGACTTGGTGATCAACGTAGGTACGGCGGGAAGCATTGATTGCCAGGTAGGAGATATTCTGGTGTGCCGTCATTTTATAGATCGTGATATGCAGAAGTTAGCCGATATGGGCTTGGAATATGAGATTGATTCTTCTACTTTGCTGGCAGAGAAGGGATACTGTATGCATTGGGCAGGAGAAGGCATTTGTAATACAGGCGATACTTTTCTGACGGAACTTTCGGATGTGAAAGGCGATGTGGTCGATATGGAAGCTTTTGCGCAAGCCTTTGCTTGCCGTGCCAAGAACGTGCCTTTTATTGCTGTGAAGTATGTGACGGATATCATAGGACAGAACTCCGTGAAGCATTGGGAGGATAAACTAGCTGATGCACGTAAGGGGTTGGGGGAATTCTTTGAACAGATAGGTGGAGCGGTTAAATAAGCGTCTACTTCAGCGTCTTAAATGAAAGGATATGATAGGTTACTCCTGCTGCAATAATCAGGAGTATTACTTTTACCCATATATACGGTATGATAAAAAACACGCAGTAGAGCATGGTGATCCACATCAGCGAGATGGAAATTATCTTTGCACGTAGAGGGATGGCTTTGTTTTCACGAAAGTTGCGGATATAAGGGCCGAGATGCTTATGATTTAATAACCAGTTATACAGGCGAGGCGAACTTTTAAAGTAGAGTGCAGCCGTGAGTAGCAGAAATGGAGTAGTGGGTAGCAACGGCAGAAAAATGCCGAGGATACCAAGTGCCAAAGAGAGTGTACCAAGTGCTATATAAAGGGTTTTCATGCCGCAAAAGTACTCTTTTTTTGTTTACGGAGAAAGTTCTGTTTGCTTTGTTATCTGACATTCACTTTAAATGCTTATGTTTGCGAAGAATTTTCAATAAAGTCAAAACATGTATTTGAGAAAATCCGTCTTCACGCTATTGCTGATACTGTGTAATGTATTTGTTGTGGTGGCACAGACCACTGCAGATTCTTTAGCACTTGTTACTGCTCATTGGAATGTAACTTCTATGGGAAAAGGTGTACTTTGTCGCGAAGCGGAGTTCGTTTCTTTGTATGGTGTTCCGCAGCATGTCACTATTCTTGAAATCAAACCGGAACGACATCGGTTTGACATTTTAATTCATTCTCCTAAAGAAGAAACCAGTAATGCTGCCCGTCGTTCCGGTGCAGTGGTGGCTATTAACGGTTCTTATTTCAATATCAAGCAAGGAACTTCTATCTGCTATTTGAGGAAAGACGGGGTGGTGGTGGATACTACTGCGACCGGTGTACTCAGTACTGTATCCAATGGTGCCGTGAAAATAGATAAAGGGAAACTGGACATCATAGCTTGGAAGAAACAGGATGAGAAAACTTGCGAACAGAAAGAAGGGAGTATTCTCGTTTCCGGCCCGTTGATGCTGCTGGATGGAAAAACTTGTGACTTGTCTGCTTGTAACCGGTCATTCGTTCAGACTAAACATCCACGGAGTGCCGTAGCTCTGATGAAGGATGGAACGGTATTTCTGATTGCGGTTGCGGGCCGTTTCGAAGGTAAGGCGGAAGGTATCAATATCCCTGAGTTGACACATCTTCTTCGTGTATTGGGTGCAAGGAAAGCTTTGAACCTGGATGGTGGTGGTTCTACTACACTCTGGAGTGCTTCTGCACCGGATAATGGAATTGTAAACAAGCTTACTGACAATAAACTTTATGATAATAAAGGGGAGCGTAAGGTTGCCAATTCACTTTGTGTTTATGAATAAAAGCGGAAGATTTAAACTGTAATCCTTAGAATTTTTGTACTTTTGTGCCGTGCCGAGGTGACATTAGGTGCGACAACAGACAAAGTATTTTCTTAATTAGCGTATTAACAAGAATATGTATACAGTTATCAAACGCATGGAAATATCAGCTGCCCATAGCCTGAAACTTTCCTATCGCAGCAAATGTGAGGATCTGCATGGTCACAATTGGATTATCACAGTCTACTGCCGTTCCCGGGAACTCAATGCCGATGGAATGGTAGTTGATTTCAGTCACATCAAAGAAACGGTGAAAGGAAAGTTAGATCATCGTAATTTGAATGAAGTTCTTCCATTCAATCCTACCGCAGAGAATATAGCCCGCTGGATATGTGAGCAGATACCTACTTGCTTCAAAGTCGAGGTGCAGGAATCTGAATCCAATGTAGCCACTTATGAGAAAGAATAACCCTACTGAAAGCCGGCACAAATATTTTTTATGAGAAAGATTAATGAGATTTTTTATAGCTTGCAAGGTGAAGGCTATCACACCGGCACGCCTGCTGTCTTTATCCGCTTTTCCGGTTGCAATCTGAAATGCTCTTTTTGCGATACACGGCATGAAGAAGGTGTGCTGATGTCCGATGATGAAATTATTGCCGAAGTAGGAAAGTATCCGGCTGTTACGGTTATCTTGACGGGGGGAGAACCTTCTCTTTGGGTTGATGAGGCTTTTATCGACCGTTTGCACCAGGCGGGAAAGTATGTCTGTATCGAAACGAATGGAACGAATCCATTGCCCCCAAATATTGATTGGGTGACTTGTTCTCCCAAGCAAGGGGTGAAGTTGGGGATTACCCGTATGGATGAGGTGAAGGTCGTTTACGAAGGTCAAGATATTGGAGTCTACGAGTTGCTTCCTGCTGAATATTTCTTTCTGCAACCATGTTCATGTAGTAATACTGCGGAAACAGTGGCGTGCGTCATGCAACATCCTAAATGGCGGTTAAGTCTGCAAACACATAAACTGATTGACATTCGTTAATGAATCGGGTCGTGTTATAGGAATGTAATGTGAATGACATCTTTCTTTTGCTTTTTAGGGTTTACTTTGCCGTGAAATTAAAATTCTAAAAAGAGAAGAAACATGAAATCAATTCGTTTTTTATCCTTGCTGCTTTTGCTGAACTTATTTGCAGCAGGAGGGTATGCAGCAGACCAACCCGTTAAAAAAGAGATTGTCGTAAGTGGTGTGGTGACAGATACGCAGAAACAACCTGTTACAGGTGTTGTTGTGACAGATGGCGTTAATTTTACGCAGACTGATGATAAAGGGCGTTATCAGTTGGTATCTGATCCCGCACAGTCTAAATTCGTGTATCTTTCTGTTCCGGCGGACTACAAAACTAATGTAGAGAATGCATTGCCTGTTGGCTATTATGCCCGGATTGATGCAAAAAAGAAAAAGAATCGTTGTGATTTCAGCTTGGTGAAGAGAGAACAGCCGGTTCAGGATTTTACCTTTATAGCTATCTCTGATCCGCAGGCAAGAAATGAGGAACAGTTGGATCGCTTTGCTTCGGAAACTGTGGTTGATTTGGAGGAAACATTGAAGCAATTATCTTCGCAGGAAGTTTACGGAATGGTTCTGGGAGATATCGTCTGGGATGTTATGCCTTTGTATGATTCGTATAAGAAGGTTATCTCTGATTTGGACTTAACTATGTATCATGTGATTGGTAATCACGACTTTGATCAGCAATATACGGCACTGAGCCTCGCTACGAATAAGGAAGAATACGGGGAATTGGTATTTGGTGAGCATTTTGGACCGACGGATTATTCTCTTAATGTAGGGAAAGTGCATATTATTTCGATGAAAGACATAGATTATAAAGGTAAGAAGAAATATACGGAGCAGTTTACCCCTGAACAATTGGAATGGTTGAAAAAGGATCTGAGCTATGTGAAGCCGGGTACTACCGTACTGTTGAATCTTCATGCTCCTACGGCTAACAGTACGGGTAGAGGAGGAGCCAATGCTCGTAATGCCGAACAACTTTTTGAGATACTAAAAGATTATAAGACGCATATCTTTGTCGGTCATACTCATTTTTATGAAAACCGCATTGTGACTCCTGTTATCTATGAACATAATATTGGTGCAGCTTGTGGTGCCTGGTGGGCAGGACATGTAAATCGTTGCGGTGCTCCCAATGGTTATCTGGTGGTAAATGTGACCGGTGATGACATCTCCTGGCAGTATAAGGCTACCGGTCGTCCATTCGATTATCAGTTTCGTGTGTATAAGCCGGGTGAGTTTCAGAGCCAACCTAAGTATCTGGTGGTTAATGTCTGGGATTATGATCCGGCATGGAAGTTATCCTACTATGAAGACGGTGTTGAGAAACCGGGCGTAATGGAGGCTTTTGACGATGAGGATCAGGATTATATTACAATGAAAGAAGGAAAGGCTACAGGATATCATACATCACACTTATTCCGGGTACGTCCTACGGATAAGGCTAAATCAGTGAAGATCGTAGCAACAAATCGTTTCGGTCAGAGCTTTACTCAGACTGTAGATTTGAAATGACAGGCTTTGAATACTCGTTTATGACGGGTTTATAAACAAAAATAGCTGCAAGTAAAAACTTGCAGCTATTTTCATCTTGCACGGGAGGAGAGGCTCGAACTCCCGACACCTGGTTTTGGAGACCAGTGCTCTACCAACTGAGCTACTCCCGTGTTTGCGGCTGCAAAGGTAATGTAAACTTTCAAATATGCAAGAGGGATGAGCGATTATTTTAACGCTCTCTCGTCTTATAACATCTGTAAGTCCTGATACATAATGCGGTAGGCTGCTGCTTTTTTTTCTAAAGCAAGCGGATAAGCGCGCGAAGAAGAGGGCATCCGATAGAGTCGCATAGGTCTGCCATCAAAAACAAACTCTGTAAAATCTCCCACTTTCGGCTTTTCAAGAGAGAATTGTTCGCATAAAGTTTCCGTTGCTTTCTCACCTGTAGTAACTATGGCTTTACATTCCGGTAAGCGACGGAGCATGCCCTCGATATCCGTAGGTTCTACAACTTCCAGAAATTTGTCGGATGCATTGTCTTGCAACCGTCGTATGGCGGTAGCTGTATCAAATAGGGCAATGCCTTTTTCTTGTAGGAAAGGGATAATGCGATCTTTGTCGAAAGCTTTTGCCGTTTCGTTCAGAAAATGGTTCTTATCATTGAAGAACAAGAGTCCTACAATCCGCCACATATCATTGTTCCAGTTCGGATAATAAAACTCCATCGACCACCTTTTCTTTTGAGGTGGAAAACTTCCCAGCATCAGCAAACGGGCGTTAGCAGGAAGAAAGGGTTCTAAAGGGTGCCGTTCGATTTCCATACTTACTATTTTTAGGATAAAAAATGTCTGAAAAGCCCGGAATATGATTCAGACTTCTCAGACGACTCTGTGATTTTCTTATGCAAAAGTATAGATTATTTCCGGAAGTTACTCTGCTATTTCCAGATTACTCATTTTTTCTGTGATGCGGAAGGGGAAGTCCGGATATTCGTACAGGCTGAACCGTGATTCGGTTTTGCCTTCCGTATAATTCCAGATACTTGCGTAGTCTTCCACATCTTCTCCCATGGCACGCAGTTGTCGCAGGTAGGCGGCTATGGATTTATTCTCTACGATATATACCTGTCCGAGTTGATTGATTATCGGGCTGTGGCGACGTGTTCCGTCGTGGTCGAAACGAAGGATGCGCTTTCCGTCTTCGGTCATTCCTACCAGATTGAACGTCATGCTCTTGCCAATGGCGGGCAGGTTTAACACGCTGCGGTCTGTGGCAAGAAACGGAAGATGATGTATCTTCAGGAAGTGGCGGATACAGGATGCAGGATCAAGTGCGGTTTCGAGCGATGCAGACAGGTTGAAGGCATCTTCTTTATTTAGTTTGCCGAAACGCTTTTCTTCTTGCTGTTCCTGCATGGAACGGCTGTTTGGTGTAAAGACTGCGTTGTTTTCTTCGAAACCTTTTACGGAGAATGTATAGTAACAGACAACTCCCAGTTCGTTAAGTACTTGGCGTAGGCGGGTGGTATGTCCCCGACGTGAGGCAGCTACGTTATACACAAGTTGGTTGGTAATCAGCCAGCCTGCCGATAATAATTTGCGAATACCTTCCTTTGCCTCGGGAGTAACCTCCAATGGAGTTTGGAAATGCGTTTGAATGATGAACTGACGGATACCGATGACGGATGCTTTCTCCTTGAAAGTTCGCAGAATTTCTACCAATTCATTGTTGATACGCATTGGCAGATAAGCTGGCAAACGCGATCCGAGGCGGATACGCTGTAATTCGGCATACTTTTCTCCTTCCGGGCGTTCCTGATTGGCTTTCCGTTTACGGGCAGCCATACGGTAAATGGCTTCCAGAATTGTGTTCAGCGTCTTGTTCTGACTCATGAGGGCATCTCCACCTGTGATGAGGATATCACGCAACTGGGTATCTTCCTCGAAGTAAGTCATCAGACGGCGCAATTTCTTTTCCCATGTTTCTTTAGGACGCAGGGAGTCAAACTCAAAATTGAGTCGTTTGCTCTGGAAGTCATACATACGCTGGCAGGAAGCACAAAGCCCGCCACAAGCGCGTCCCATGGTATCGGGAATGAGGATGGCTACTTCCGGATAACGACGGTGGATATTGTGCCCGTCGGGCAGGAGCCAGCCGGCCGCATTGGGTTTTCCGGCTTCTACTATGTCTTCACGTTCCCAAGCGCGGATTTGTCCGTAGGTTTCCACCAGTTGCGGGGAGTAGAGGATGTAGCTGCGCAGAGATTCATCGTTGTATCCTGTACTGCCGGGATTTAACAAGTGCAGATAGTAAGGCGTAACGAAGAAAGGCATTCCTTTCTTGCGGGCACGAGATAACAGATACATGGTTTCAGCAGAAAGTGAATTGCCCAGAAAGCGATTCAGTTCTGTAGGGCTTTTGGCAGCCATGGCCAGATGGAAACGGAAATCGTTCCACCATTCGTTGACGAGGCGGTATTTCTCTTCGTAGCTGATGCCCTCTTCAAAGTGGTAGCGGGAAACAGCGGTACGGTGCTCTATCTTCTGTATCAATGCGTGCAGAATACGCTCTTTATTTTTGGCATGGATCAGTTGTACGTCTTCGTCCAGTCCGCTGGGCCAGCGCTCGGTCCACGCTTTGACGCGTTGGGGTGCGGGGAGTGGGGCAGCAGGATGCTGTAAGCGTTTGAATTGCTGGAAAATATCCAGGAACACGTCTGTTTCCACATCTTCTTCCAGATTTCCGATAAGAAACATGTATAGAAGTGACAGGGTAGAAACAATCATTTGTTCATCGGTAGAAAGTTCATGGACTTCCTGGCCGTCATATTCAATCAGAAGTCGAATTTGCCTGACAACTTCACTTTCCGTATCAGCCTGATTGGTAATGAATTCCGAAATGCCTTGCTTGAAGCTTTCCGTACCGTCGCTCTGTTCGGCGATGCGTACAATTTCGGGAAGTTCATTTCGATAAAGTTGCTTCAACTGGGATAAAGTGAGTGCAAGCATTTTCTTTTGTTTCATAAGCGGTTGTTTTTTAATGATTAATACTGAAATAACTACGAGTTACGAGCTACAAGTTGCAAGTAACAAGCTGAGTTAAAAGTTATAAGCTACGGGTAACTCTGATAGCCTGAAAGGTTGCCTGACTTACTGAGCCTAAATCAAACTATTTGAATTATCAAATCTTCTGAGTTATCGGATATTCTAAATTATGAAATCTTCTGAATAATCAGATTACTTGAACTAATAGGTTTTGAACTATCAACTTATCAGAGTTTTTTAACTTACCCAGTGCAATAGTTTGTCACTGATAGCTTGTTGCCTGTGGCTTAGCGGATAAAGTCCGCTATATCTTACAACAATCTCTTTGCATAAAGTGTTGTTGCTCCTTCGAGCAAAAAAGTTGCATAAAAATAACAAAAAAAGGCGAGAAAATCATTTCTCGCCTTTTTTATTGATTATTTCTTTAGAAAACTTTTTCTTTTGATAACAGTTTTTGCCTGATAGATATTTCAAGCTTATTTCTCTTCCGTGGCTTTGTTTTTCGGTTCTTTTTTAGCCAGTAATACAACGTTGTACACGTATTCTGTCATCCACTGCTCGGAGTATCCCAGACGCTCTTTATATTGGCGGACTGCCATAGCCGTCTTATGTACATCGTCCTTTTTCCATACGGTTTTGGTGCAGACGTCATGTACGGTCTTTTCGGTCATACTGCGCAGTGCGCCTTTAAAAACAGAGGGCACGCGAAACTTCCATTGCATCAAGTTACCCATCAACATCATCAGGTCTTGTGAGAAGCCTTGATACATAAACAAGTATGCCTGCACATCATTCTGCGTGCGGCAATGCTTCTTTACGGAAGCGTCGATTTCCTTGAAGAAGTTTTCACTCAGTCCATAGTCCTGCATCAGCATTTTGCGTGAAGCAGTCTTTTCGGCTTGTCCCAGTCGTCCGCCCTGAGTCGGTATTTTGAACAGGCGTTTGAAGTTGGCTACATCCGGCACGAAACGAATGTTCGTAATTCCCAGATTAGCGGCAATCACGGACTGGAAATAAACGCGTGTCAGTGACACGAAATCTTCCACGTTTTTGGAGGAAGTACCCTCGGAATTCTTTTTAAATAGTTTGGCAAATATACCCATCTTATTTATGTTTTATGATTTATGATTTATAATTGCCGGGGCAATTGCGGTTACAAAAGTACGAAATAAGTTGATTTACACCAACAATTGTATAAATCATAATTTATAAATCATAAATCTCTTACCAGCACTCTATGTCATTTTCTACCTCTTTGAGGCGGTCTTTTGTGAAAACAGGGTCTTTGATACCCACCCGCTTCTGTGCACGGTAGTCTTCCAGTAGTTTAAAAGCGTATTTACCGAGCAGGCTGATGGCAATCAGGTTACAGAGCGCCATCAATCCCATGGTGACATCTGCCAGACTCCAGGCCACATCCAGTGCAGCGAGTGCACCAAATAGCACCATACCACCTACCAGAATACGGTAAATGTTCAATATCCATTTCTTACGGGTAAGATAACGTACATTGGCTTCTCCATAATAATAATTACCCAGAATGCTGCTGAAGGCGAAGAAGAACAAAGCAATAGCAACAAAAATGCTTCCTGCTGAACCTATCTCATTCGTCAATGCTTGTTGCGTAAGTTGTACCCCGTTGGTAGAGCCGTCCAGCGGCGCACCACTGAAAAGTATAATGAACGCGGTGCAGGTACATATAATTAATGTATCGGTGAAAACGCCCAAGGTCTGTATCAGCCCCTGCTTTACGGGATGTGTGACGTGTGCGGTGGCTGCCACATTGGGAGCGGAACCCATACCTGCTTCATTGCTGAACAATCCCCGCTTGATGCCTTGCATCAATGCGATACCTACACCGCCACCCAATGCCTGTTGCCAGCCGAAGGCATGGCTGACGATGAGTTTGATAACGGCAGGAAGTTCAGTGATGTTGATAGCTACAATAATCAGTGCCAAAGCAATATATCCCAATGCCATAATGGGGACAATAATGCTGCTCACTTTAGCAATGCGCTGTACACCACCGAAGATAATAAGCAGCGTGGCTATGGTAATAACCCCTCCTACGATGGCATGGTCGAAACCGAACGCATGTTCAAAAGCTGCACACAGCGTATTGCTTTGTACGGAGTTGAAGGCGAAGCCGAAAGTGATCGTAATGAGTATGGCAAATACAGTACCCATCCACGGTTGTTTCAATCCTTTCCGCATATAATAAGCGGGACCGCCAATGAAAGAGTCTTTGCCTCTCACCTTATATAATTGTGCCAATGTAGACTCTACGAATGAACTGGCAGCACCAAACAGGGCAATGACCCACATCCAGAACACTGCTCCCGGCCCGCCTACAGCGATGGCAGTGGCCACACCCGCCAGATTGCCCGTACCTACACGGCTGGCAATGGAGATGGCAAATGCCTGAAATGAAGAAATATGCTTTTCACCCGGCTTGCCGTTTGTTCCTGCTGAGTCACCCAGTAAACGTACCATTTCACCTATCATGCGGAACTGTACGAAGCGGGTTTTCAGCGTGAACCAAAGGGCACATCCCAAAAGCAGAGCGATGAGGATATAGGTCCAGAGAATATCGTTGATTGAATTGATTATATTCATGCTATATTGTTTAATATTTACTTGTTTAATGATAAACTGTCGGTTCTTCTGTCTGAATTTATTGATTATAAAGGTCGCAAAAGATATATTTTGTAACTGATTGAATATTACTGTGTTGTGTTGAGGCGTTCTAAGACTGCAACTGAGGTACCCTAAGTATACGACTGAGATACCCTAAGTATCATACTGAGGTACCCTAAGTATCATACTGAGATACCCTAAAATAACAACTGTTTCTGTTTTTTGTTTTTCTGTAAATAACTTTTTCCTCATAACCCAAAAGTAAAAGTCAGGATAGAAGAATAATCATTTATTTTAGTCTGAAGTGAAACTTATGACCTTCAAATACCGGTTCTACAATATCAAACCGGATGAACTTGGCAAGTAAATGTTCCGCTGCACGTCGGGAAAGGCGTGCCAGCCTACAATACCTGTTTAACGATAGACTGTCATTTTCTTCCAACAAGTCAAGCAACAACTGTTCGCGTTCAGTATAAGTTATCAGTTCTCCCCGCGGACTACCACTTTGCTGCCATACACGCAGATGAACCGGTGTAGCGAGTATATTCTCATCCTTGATGCGCAGATAAGCCAACGGTTTTCCAGTTTCATCCTTGGCATATACGGGTTTTTGCAAACTTTCCTCAATCTGCACTACCAGCACACTGCGTCCTTCCGCCTGAAAGGTCTGCATGGTATAATTCACTTCCGGCTGACAGTACATTTGTGCTGCCGCCTCTATCATATATTGTTCCTCATCGGAGCGAACTCCGGCAATCTTTCCGTTATCTTTTACCCCGATCAGCAACCGCCCGCCGTCCGTATTGGCAAAGGCGGAGAGCGTTTTTGCGATCTTACGGGCATCGGAAATCTCAAACTTAAAGTCCTGCCTTTGGTGTTCGCCTTCGGCTATGAGCAAGTGTATGTATTCCGTATCTGTAAGGGGTTTCATGCCTGCAAAAGTAGGTAAAAAACGCCAGAGGACGTTTTTTTGTGCAATTTTTGCGGATTATTTCAAAAAAAATATTGTTTTTCTGCATTTATTTCAAGAAAGAGTGTATTTTTGCCAGACATTATTAACGAAGTAATATTAATAAGAAAAGGATTATGAAAGAATTAGTTGAAAAAGTTGCTGAATTGTATGCAGCATTCGAGAAAGATGCAAAAGCTCAGATTGAAAATGGTAACAAAGCTGCCGGTACTCGTGCACGTAAGGCTTCTTTAGAAATCGAAAAATTAATGAAAGCATTCCGCAAAGCATCTTTGGAAGCTGCTAAATAATAAGCACGCTTACTGAAAGAATTGAAAGACCGTCTCAATGAGAGCGGTCTTTTTTGTTTTACAGGTGTGAAGACACTCTGAATAGTTCTTTATTATTTAACTTCCCATTATTTGTTTCCTTCTCTTCGAATTGCTAATTTTGGCCCAATTATAAGTTGTGTAGTGGATATGAATGAAAACGTCCTCAATAAACTGAAAATACTGGCGGAGTCGGCAAAATATGACGTCTCATGCTCGTCCAGCGGTACCGTGCGTTCCAACAAACCCGGTATGTTGGGTAATACTGTCGGTGGCTGGGGTATTTGCCATAGTTTTGCTGAGGATGGACGTTGCATTTCACTGCTGAAGGTGATGTTGACGAACTATTGCATTTACGACTGTGCATATTGCATCAATCGTCGCTCTAATGATTTGCCGCGTGCTACGCTTTCTGTCAGTGAGTTGGTAGATCTGACGATGGAGTTCTATCGCCGCAATTATATAGAAGGATTATTCCTGAGCAGTGGTGTGGTGCGGAGTCCGGATTATACCATGGAACGTCTGGTGCGCGTGGCAAAAGACTTGCGCACAGTGCATCGTTTCAATGGCTATATCCATTTGAAAAGTATTCCCGGTGCCAGTCGTGAACTGGTGAACGAAGCGGGGTTGTATGCCGACCGCCTCAGCGTCAATGTAGAAATACCGAAAGAGGAGAATCTGAAACTTCTTGCCCCGGAGAAAGACCATAAAAGTGTATATGCGCCGATGCGTTATATTCAGCAAGGCGTGTTGGAAAGTTCGGAGGAACGGAAGAAACACCGCCATGCACCACGTTTTGCTCCTGCCGGACAGAGCACACAAATGATTGTAGGGGCTACAGCGGAAACGGACAAAGATATTCTTTTTCTTTCATCAGCTCTTTACAAAGGACCTACAATGAGGCGTGTTTATTATTCCGGTTATATCTCTGTGAATACGTATGATACGCGTTTGCCGGCCCTGAAGCAGCCACCGCTGGTACGTGAAAATCGCCTGTATCAGGCAGATTGGCTCATGCGCTTTTATCAGTTTAAGGTGGAAGAGATTGTGGATGATGCATATCCTGACCTGGACTTGGAGATTGATCCTAAACTGTCGTGGGCCTTACGCCATCCGGAGCAGTTTCCGGTAGATATCAATCGGGCGGATTATGAGATGTTATTGCGTATTCCGGGGGTAGGAGTGAAGTCGGCAAGATTGATCGTGGCATCCCGTCGTTTTTCTAAGTTAGGTTTCTATGAGTTAAAGAAGATAGGAGTGGTGATGAAAAAAGCGCAGTACTTTATTACTTGCCATGAACTCCCTATGAAGACAGTGAATGAAATGACTCCGCAAGCAGTGCGCAGTTTGCTGATTACGAAGCCGAACAAGAAGAAAGTGGACGAAAGGCAGTTGTTGCTTGATTTCCGCGACTAAGAGAGTTTTTTTCCATGAATATATTTGTTTTTGATAATACTTTCGAGGGTTTGCTGACTTCTGTTTTTGAAGCCTATTCCCGTCGTGTTTTTCCTGATGCATTGTCTCCGGAAGGAGAGCCATTACCTTTATTTTATGATGAAGTCTTCACGGTAATCACCGAAGAAGAAAAGGCGAAGCGAGTATGGCGTGGTTTGCAAAAGAAACTCTCTTCCGGTGCTCTGTCTTGCCTCGCCCAATGTTGGCTGGCGGAGGAACAGGAAACTCCGATGCTTTTGTTTCGCTATATTCGTAAGGCGATTGATGCTCCCCGTTCCATTGAAACCAATTTTGCCGATCCGGATGTACTGGAATTCTCGCGTATGTGGAAGCGGGTGGATTGGGAACGTCTTCGTATGCTCCAGTTTATCCGTTTTCAGAAAGCTGCCGACGGCACCTTCTTTGCTGCGGTAGAGCCGGAAAAGAATGCTCTACCACTGGCTATCGATCATTTTAAGGATCGTTTTGCCGATCAGCCCTGGCTGATATATGACATAAAACGGGCGTATGGTTTCTATTATGATTTGAAAGAAGTACGTCAGGTCACTTTTGAAGAAGGTTCATGCGAGCGACATCTGGTCACAGGTATGCTGGATGAAAGCCTGATGGATAAAGACGAGAAACTTTTTCAGCAACTCTGGAAGACATACTTTAAAGCCATCTGTATCAAAGAACGGCTAAATCCGCGGAAGCATAAACAAGATATGCCTATACGTTACTGGAAACACATGACAGAGAAGCAGTAACAAGATCATTCGATTTGTTCTACTGTCACATCCGGCCATTCCTGCATAAGTGACAGCATGTGTCCTTCGTCATTACTCCGCTTGGATTTGATAATCATAGTCACTATATACCTTTCTGTATCTCCGGAACCTAATCTTTCCATTTTGTAGGAGACTAACATATAATTTCGGGAGTTAAAGCGATCGGATACTTCCTTAAGGATATCCTTATTTCCGGTAGAGAATGTTATCATGGAGCTTTTCATCCCTACACTTTTGAACAGGATGCTGAGCAGTTCCAATCCTGCCAGAGTGAGCAGGGTAGCGGCTATACTTATTACATACATTCCGGCTCCAACCGCCAGACCGATGCCTGCTGTAGCCCATATTCCGGCAGCAGTAGTCAATCCTCTGACTATTTGCTTTTGTAATATGATGGTACCGGCACCGATAAAACCGATACCGCTGACTACCTGGGCCGCTACACGACTCGGGTCCAGCGAGACGCTGTTTTCTTTGATAATGTCCTGAAAGCCATATTGGGAAACAATCATGATGAGGGCACTGCCTAATGATACTAAAAAGTGAGTACGGTATCCTGCTTCTTTGGCACGGTATTCTCTGTCCAGGCCGATGATGGCACCTAAGATGCCGGCTACTAATAGTCTGAGTACGAAATCGAAATCTAATGTCATATTGGCTCCTTTCTGTGTTTTAAGTTACTGTACTTTTTCTTTTGTCTCAAGACAAAAGAAAAGTACTTAATTTATAACCCATGCCCTATTATGCGGCACAGTCTTCTTCGGATCATAGTGCATTCCCGCCTGTGTCGGTATTTTAAGAACGTATGTACGTCCGCTTTTGTTTTGTAAAGAACTATCGCGCAGCCATGGGTTGGCATCCTTCAGTTGGGCGTAGGTAATACCTTTACTCTTAGCAAATTGTGCCAGATTGTCGATACTTGTTGTTACATTGATCTCTGTATAGGGAATGACAGGGTAAAGATGTTCCCGTTTCAGTAAAAAGCCATAGCGCTGCGGATTACTGATGACGGCTTTAGCGGCAAGCAGACGGAACATGTAACGGGAAGTTTCTTCTACAAGCCAAAGGTCTACGGCTTGATCTACGAGCTGTTTTTTCAGTTCAGAGGAGATGCGGCCTTGTCCACCATTGTAAGCAGCGGCTACGCAAAGCCAGTTACCATATCTTTGGTAGGCATCTTTCAGATACTGGCATGCGGCACGGGTGGCTTTCTCCACGTGATAACGTTCGTCGATATTGGGGTTTACTTCAAGGCCGAATTCGCGTCCGGTAGTTTGCATGAACTGCCACATTCCGGCTGCTCCTGCCGGACTACGGGCAAGGGTGTTGAGGTTACTCTCTATTACGGCGAGGTATTTGAAATCGTCGGGTACACCGTTTTCCTTCAATATGGGTTCTATGATGGGAAAGAAGCGGTTCGCACGCTTGATGGTGAGCATGGTGGTGGAGTGCATATAGGTGAACGACATTTGTTCACGGTCCATGCGTTCACGATGATCGTAGCGTGTCAGGTCAATTTCCTGTCCGGCAAAGGTGATTTTATCCGGTACGGAAGGGGAGGTGACACAATAGGGAACTTCGGATTTAACGGATTGCTGTTCAGGATCTATCGTGCTGTGCCCAAACAGAAATGGAAGTGCGGCACCGGCGCATAGAGCAACTGAGGTAACTATCAGGATATGTATTGAGTTTTTTTTCATTTTCAAAAGTTTGTTTGGTTCGAGGTCGAATATACAATATTTACGGGAATGAGGCAAGAACTATGGTGTCTTTACAACGAATCTTAGTTCTTTATAGGCAATCTTTCCCATAACCACCGGGGGATCATTCGCCAGAAAAAGACAACTACACGGTATCTACCGTCAATCACAATGACCCGTTTTTTCCGGTTCAAGGCATGGACGATACTCTTCGCTACCTGATTGGCTTGCATAAGCATGGGGAACTTGCCACTTTTCAGTAAGTCGGTAGCGACGAAACCCGGGCGTATGTCTGTGAAATGGATATTCAAGTGTTGCATCCGGGAGAGTTGTGCCAAGGCTTCGATGTAAGTATTCTGGAAGCGTTTCGTTGCGGAATAGGCCGGGGCGATGCCCAATCCTTTGGTGCCTGCAATGGAGCTGATGACAGCGATATGCCCACCTCCTTCGTTTTTGAAGTGATTGAAGGCGGCGGTCACCATGCGGGTGAATCCTTCTACGTTGGTACGGGCGGTATTTAGTTCTATTTCCGGTTTCAGGTCTGGGTTCTGACTTCCTATGCCGGAGCTGAGGAAGAACAAATCCATGCCACCTAACTTCCGGATAAGTGTCTCCAGTAGGGTAGGGGCATCTGGATCTGTTACGTCCAGACGTTGGATTTCGATTTGCCCGGGGGCGGTGGCTTGCAGTTTCTCCAATGCTTCTTCCCGTCTTCCGGCAATACCGATGTGCCAACCTTGCTGAATTAGCAGTTTGGCAACTTCTTCTCCTATGCCGGAGGTGGCTCCTATAATAATGGCTCGTTTCATAATTACTGTATTAGTAGTTTGTTAATTGCATGTGCAGGATGGGAAAGGGCTTGCCTTGTGCATCTGTTTCATCCCGGCTTATTACTTCAAAGCCCCTGTTACGGTAGAAGCGGAAAGCCTGTTCGTTTTGTTCGTTGACATCCACTTTGCGGAAACTTTGTTTTCATATATTTTATTGTCCGATGACGGTTGCTACTATTTTTCTTCCACCGCCATGATTGCGGAATTCACAGAGGTATATACCTTGCCAGATACCCATATTCAGTCTACCATCAGTGATAGGTATGCTGAGACTATTACCTGTCAGAGTCGATTTAGCATGGGCGGGCATGTCGTCATCTCCTTCACAGGTATGCATATAGTAGGGTTCCCGTTCTTTCACCAGGTGGTTGAAGATGGCTTCCATGTCCGTCTGGACATCCGGATCTGCATTTTCATTGATGCTAAGTCCGGCAGAGGTATGCTTGATGAACAGATGTAAAAGTCCGGCTTGCGGCAGACGCGGCAGGTTACGTATTATTTCATCCGTTATCAGGTGAAAGCCACGTGCACGGGGACGTAGGGTAAATTCTCTTTGAGTAACAAAAAATTGTTCCATTTTATATATTTCTATGCGTTATTATTTGCCGATATGATTTAGTATGAAAGTCTTTCTATTCTTTAGGGGCTTTATCAAGTGATGATCCGCAATACTTACAGAACTGTGCACTTTCTTCGTGTCCTCGCCTGTGACAGTTGGGGCACTCTCTTGCTACATTCTTTTCATGTCTTTTCATCAGCGATACGGAAACTATGCCGGTGGGTACTGCAATAATAGTGTAACCTATCAGCATGACACAACCCGAAAGGAATTTCCCCAAGGCGGTGACAGGAGTTATATCTCCGTAACCTACGGTGGTAAGGGTGACGCAGGCCCAATAAATACTGTTGGGAATATTGCTGAACTGCGTATTAGGCTTTCCTCCTTCAATCATGTACATCAGCGTTCCGATAGATATCACCAGAATAACCACAAACATAAAGAAAACTGCGATTTTCTTGCTACTGTCTCGTAGTGCTGTCAGCAGCATTTGCCCTTCTATCCAGAAGTTGAATAGCTTGAAAATGCGGAATATCCGTATCAGGCGGAAGGCCCGTATAATAAGCAGATAACGTGCCCCGGGAAATAGGAAAGCTAGATAAAGCGGTAGTGTAGCCAGCAAGTCGATGATTCCGAAAGCACTGAAAGCATATTTGGAAGGTTTAGGCGAGCAATACAATCGGGTGATATATTCGAAAGTAAAGAAAGCGGTCAGTAAATACTCCATAACAATGAATGGAGTTTTCAGCCATACCGGTAATCCTTGCAGGCTTTCCAGGATAACAAGTCCTACGCTAAGCAATATGCACCAGATCAGGGTAACATCGAATAGCTTCCCGGCAGGTGTGTCAGCTTCGAATATGATGACATATAGTTTTCGCTTCAAAGCCTGATTATGCATCAGTTCTGTGAATTTATCTTTCAGTTTCATGTTTCGTAATGTTTGTCACAAAAGTAGGAAAACCTTTCCGAATAAGAAAAAGGGTACTTGACTTTTTGTAACTTGCTGGAATATGGAGTATATTTGTTACCTGTTTTCACGATTTAAAAGTAAACAACCATGAAAAGAATAATAACCTTCGTTATCGGGGTTTTGTTCATCATACTTAAAATTAAGAGCGTATGAATAAAGTATGTGTAGTAACAGGTGGAGCTGCCGGTATCGGTCGTTGCATTGTCGAGATGTTTGCGGAATCGGGATATACGGTGTATTTCATTGATAAGACACCCGAGGCGGTGGAACTGGCGGAAGGAAAGATGTCGGAAAGAGGGCTTTCGGTAACAGGCTTTGTCGGAGATATTGCCGAGGAACAGACGCTGCGGGATTTTGTAGACTTTGTCTTATCCATAGAAGATCAGATTGACTGTCTGATAAATAATGCTTGCCTGACAAATGGAGGAATATTGGGCAACTGTTCGTATGAAGACTTCCTGTATGTGCAACGTGTGGGAGTAGTGGCTCCTTATTTCCTGGCTCTGTCTTTTAAAGACTACTTCAGTAGTGCAGGTGCTATTGTGAATATTTCTTCTACCCGTGCTTTTCAGTCGCAGGCCAATACGGAAAGTTATACGGCAGCCAAAGGTGGAATAACGGCTCTGACTCATGCGCTTGCGGTCAGTCTTTCGGGAATTGCCCGTGTGAATTCTATTGCTCCCGGTTGGATTGATACGGGAAGCTATCATGAAGAGGATTATGTGCCGACATATACGGAAGGAGACATCATGCAGCATCCCTCGCAAAGGGTAGGAGAACCGGCTGATATAGCCCGTGCAGTTCTTTTCCTTTGTGACGAACGGAACTCCTTTATCAACGGGGAGAACATTACGATTGACGGAGGCATGAGTAAACTAATGATTTATCATAATGATTATGGTTGGGATTATCAACCGTAGAAACTATTAAATATAAAAAGAGAATAATGGAAAAAGTAATTATTAACTCCTACGAGGAATTTGAAAAGCTGGTAGGCCAGCAGATTGGCGTTTCTGATTATGTAGAACTTTCGCAAGAGCGCATCAATATGTTTGCAGATGCTACGTTGGACCATCAATGGATACATGTAGACACGGAACGTGCAAAAACAGAAAGTCACTTCAAGACTACCATTGCGCACGGTTATCTCACTTTGTCTATGCTTCCGCATTTGTGGAACCAGATTATTGAGGTAAACAACCTGAAGATGATGGTTAATTACGGTATGGAGCAGATGAAGTTCGGGCAGGCGGTGTTGTCGGGACAAAGCGTGCGTCTGGTGGCGAAGTTACATTCGCTGGCAAATCTGCGTGGTGTGGCGAAAGCAGAGATTAAGTTTACAATTGAAATAAAGGATCAGCCTAAGAAAGCGCTTGAGGGGATTGCAGTGTTCTTGTATTATTTCAATTGAGGTGTCCTTTTCTCCATTGGGATTAACTTATATCTGTACGATTATGAATCAGTTGTGATAAGGTGGTAGGGTGATAAAGTGATGACGGGATAACGCTCTGTGATATATAGCGCAGCTACTTTATCCCCCTATCACCTTACCGCCTTATCACTCTTTTCCTTCTTTTCTTTTCCGTTATGAGGTAAATGATAATTCATTGTATATTTCATCGATTAGTAATTATGCTTACAAAAAGCGAGTAGATTTCTTCCTTTCCCGCAGTTCTTCCTCCCACTCGTTGAGTGAACCTGATTCAGTCAGTGACTGAATGCCTTTCACTCAGTGACTGAATGCCTTTCAGTCCCTGACTCATTGTACCCCCATTCAGAGGGTGTCTGGGAGGGGGTAGGGAAGGTGACAAGACAGGAAAGAAAAAAAGATGAAAATTGTACACAAAAAACGTATCTTGATTCATTTTTGTAGGGATATGAATTGATACTCCTTCTTATTTCTTCCTAATATATTCCTGCCACAAATGTCGGATAGCCGCCACCGGATGATAGAGCAACATTCTCGGTCCTGCCCATCTCATCACTACTCTCATCCGTTCCCTCATTTCCGGCTTATAGCAATGCACGGTACAAATCCGACAAGTTGATTTCCCGTCTCCGAACGGACAACGTGAAAGCCGTGTCTGCGCATACTCCAACAATTCCCTGCATTGCGGGCACAGTGTTCCGTTCCCCTCTTTCTTCCGGCAGTAGAGGCGAATCATCTGTTCTACGGTTTGCTTTTCCTTTTCGATGCGGGACATACTATCTTTTACGGGCTAATTGAACGATGCTTGTGATAAACTCCGTTTTACTTTCTGTATAAGCATCCCTGTCATGTTCATATCTCTTTTTCAACTCCACCTTTAATTCTCCGTATTTGCGAGCAACTTCCGGATGAAGTTGAAGATAATGGCAGAATATGGGTTCATCCCAATCGCCGGCATATCGCACATGCAGGTGGTAAGCCTGACCTTTGAAGCCCTGAGGGGTATATCCTTTCATAAACATCATGTGCGGTGCCGGCTTACCGGGCTGATATGTATAGATATATCCTATGCTTTCAATCTTTCTGATAAAGGCTTCGGTGTCGGTATCTTCTTTTATCTCTAATAATATGTCTATGGTAGGTTTGGCTATCAATCCTTTTACGGCTGTGCTCCCTATGTGTCGGATGCGAAATATGCTTTCCCCGACAAAGGTTCGGAGTTGTTCTTCTTCCTGTATATACAAGTCTTTCCAATTCTCCTGATGTTCCGTCAGGAGAATTGGAAAGAGAGTCCATAATTCTTCATCAGACATATCATTCAGTTCTTTCATAACAGATATGGTTGATTAAGAAGGATATTCCTGTTGGCAATTAATTCTGCCAGCGTTTTAGCTTCGGAAACTCTTGCTTCATCATGGCAATTGCCTCTTCTTTAGTCACTTTCTGTTCCGAGTCTTTGTTGAATTCCTCAACAAACTGAGCACAGTGTTCTATCATTTCGTCCATGGTGCAGTCCTGAGTGAACTTTCCATTCTGATAACAGTAAGTACAGTAGTCTGCGCTGAGGCTACCGTCAGCATTTGTTCCGCAAACTTCATTGGATGTCAGCGGCATTCCGCAACTCTGGCAAAATTTCATTTCCATAATTGTTCTTGATTTTAGAGTTTTATAAATATGTATTCTTATTTCAATTGCAGCAATTTCTTTAGCAATCCTTCATTCAGCAGATGCACAGTCTCGAACTTCCCGTTATAGAATACCGCCCAATTATTGAAGATGCAAGGCAGTTGCTTGGCTTTCTCCAGCGTGTCGACTTCTATCAACCGCAAAGGCAACTGATTATTCTCACAATAATTATAGATTTGCTCGATGCAGTTGGGAATGTAAGGACATTGCACGCCGTAATATATAGTCAGCTCTTTATTCTCAATAGTCTGTTTCCTTGCATCCGCCGTAAATTGCGGTTGGCTGCCGTCAAGGGAAAGAGCTAATAATTCGTATTCGTCATTAATGCTATCCACTACCTTGAAGCCATATTTCAGCATAAATTTCTTGTCGGACAAGAAAGGCTTCTTCTTTTTGGAAGACAGCACACAGATACCCGATTTCCCTTGTGCCTTGGCATCGTCAATGCACGATTGCAACAGGGCTTCTCCATACCCTTTCCCCTTGTAGCTGCCTGCCACCCACAGGCAGTAGATATACAGATAGTTATCCCCCGTCACAGGCACCCACGCCTTTTCCAGCGGGGCATACTCGATAAATACCTTGCCTTGTGCATCCAGTTTGCGGAAGACGTGCCCTTCTTTTACGCGTTCGGACAACCAGTTCCGCTTATCATTTACACCTGTTTGGTGCTTCTTATCAGAAATGGCGCAACATAAATGTTCGCTCATGACATTATCCGGATTCAATGTGATAAATTCCATATTATTTCTTTTGTATTGGTATATAGATTTTTGTTATCTGTTTTGCCGGATTGTCCGACCACGTTACATATTCTTCAAAAGAGAGTGCATTGCGCAATCTTCCTTTTTCTTTGGAATAAATATAAGTATAGGCACGAAGCAAACCTGAATAGCTTCCCTTGTAAGTATAGACTGCATATTTTCCACTCTCTATCGTCAATGTTCCGATGGCACCCGATGGTTTTATTCTTTGCGCAACGGAGGCGCAGGCATAGAAACGGCATTGCTTTTTCTTTGTAATAGTCGGATCATCGAAGCTGATGCCAAACCAGCGGGTGGCTTTGGATTGTAGCTTGTTTTCCTTCAGAAATCCGCAAAGTTTTCCCCAACCGAGTTCGTAACTCTCTTTTTCTCCATACGGACCGATAATACGGATATAGGCTATGTACATTGGGGAAATGAGTAGGACTTCCGGTTCGTCCAATCCGATAAAAGCAATATCCTCTATCGGAGTTGTTTCAGGAGTGTTAAAGGTCAATGTATTGCCGAAAGCCACCGGAGAAACGCCAAAATATCGTTTGAATGCTTTTGAGAAAGATTGTGCCGTGTCATATCCCATCTTTTCGGAGAGTTCCTGCAAGGATAAATCTCGCGTTTGCAGATACATCACAGCCCTTTCCATTCTTTGGCGGGTGATGTATGCCGAAAGTGTTTCTTGCAGATGGGATTTGAAAAGCCGATGGAAGTGATATACGGACATGTGCATTTCCGCCGCCAGCATTTCTAAAGTCAATGCTTTGTGCAGATGGGTATGAATATAATCAATGACTTGATTTATTAATTCCTGATGTCCGTATGTGGTTTCTTCCTTCATTTGCTATGTTTTGATGCAAAGGTAGGGGAAACCTTTGGAAGAAGAATTATCCATTCTTGCTAATTTTTAAATAAACCATGTCCCGCAATTGTTTTCCGTCCTCATACATGGGATGGTCGTAGTTCTTGATGAAGAAATCGGGTATCCGGTGGGAGTAGGTGAAGCCGCACCGTTCGTAAAACGGTATGGTATAGGTGCTGTCTCCTGTGCCCACTAACATCGTCTGATAGCGGTCTTTGTAGTGCTCCAGCAGAAACTTTATCAACTGTGTTCCATATCCTTTGCGCTGATAGTGCGGATAGGTTGCAATGTTCTTTATTTCGTATGTTCCGTTCCCTTCATCGGTGATTACGCAGGCGGCTTTTAAGTCTCCGTCGTAGAGGGCAAACATTTCTCCGCGTTCCAGATAAAGGTCAATCATAGATTCCTGCTCGTCTGCGAGAAGCAGGAGTTCGAGGAATTCTTTCTTGTTCTTTAAGATAGGTACGATATTAATCATATAGTATTGACTGAATTGTTTTCAAATTCCCCAAAGATAGGTATTTGAAACGGGACGGACAATTTTTTGGTGTAAATTGGCTGCCAATCGATAAATTTCTGTAGTTTTGTAAATTCTGAATTCAAAATTTATACTAACACACAACAAATATGAAATATAGAACTTGCCTGACAACACTTCTATACAGCTTCCTTTTAGGACTTATCCTGCCCGCTTCGGCACAAAATTCTCTTCAACACCAGAAAGACTCTTTACGTCATGCCCTCGAACATGCGGAAGGCATTGATAAGTTGCAGACTTACAACAAACTGTACTACATCTATATGGCAGAAGCCGGCGATGACCAGAAGATGGATACGCTGATGACGCTGTTTGAGCAGGCGGAAGCCGAAGCCATCAGGCAAGGCGACACACAAATGCAGGGAATGGTGTACGGCAATAGGATTATCTCCTATATAAACAGGAGCGAGCACGACAAAGTCATAGAAAAGGCGCCCGCCTATCTCGACTTTTATATCCGGCACGACTTGTGGAAATTCTATTATCAGATACACATGCAGCTTATCACCGCCTACAACCTGAAAGGAGACTATGAACTGGCGGCCGCCGAAGCCGGGAAAATGTATACCCGTGCCCGGGAGCGTAAGGACAAGGCAGGAATGGCAACCGCACTCTATGCCACCGGCATCATCTATAACCTGCAGAAGAGACCGAAAGAGGAAGAAGATTGCTTCCGGGAGAGCATCAGCCTGTTGTGGGAAGTTTCCGGTTACGATAATATCCTGACGCAATCCTATGCCTTCCTGTGCGTGTCGCTTCGTGCACAGGCACGCTATGACGAGCTGCTGCAACTGGTGCCCGAATATGAAAAAGCCATCGCCCGCTTCGAGAAAGCCACCGGCAGGGTGCAGCCCGAAGCTCGGGGAAATCTTTATGTGGCACTGATGAACACCTATATAGATATTAAAGAATATGACAAGGCGGGCATATACCTCTCCAAACTTGAAGGTAGCGTCAACAACAGCATGTCGATATTCGAACTGCTGCGGGCAAAGGCGCTGATATTGCAGTCGCGGGGAGATTACCGCACGGCACTTGCCGTTATCGACAGTGCCGTAATACAGGTTCAGGAATCGGCTTTCAACCTCAATGCCGTGCGTAAGATAAAGATGGAGATACTGGCACGGGCGGGGCGCAATGATGAAGCGTTTAGTCTGCTGGACGAAATCATTGCGGCGAACGACAGTATAAATAATGTGGAAGTCAACGCCCGCTTTGACGAACTGCGCACCCAGTATGAGGTGGAAAAGCACATTGCCGAGAAAGAGCGTAATTTCCATTATTTCCTGTTTGCTCTTGGCATTTGCCTGGTTTTGATGTTGCTCCTGGCAGGCGTCTTCTACTATAACCGGATTATTTCTACCAAGAACCGCAAGCTGTACGAGCGAATCAAGGAACAGGACAGGTTGGCGGAAGAACTCTCCAGAATGGCACAAGCCTGCGAAAGTACCGCATCGTCGGAAGTTCTGCCGCAGACATCCGATATTGCCGCCACCGTTGAGCAGCACCGGTTGGTTGCCCGTTTGCGCGAGTATCTGCTTTCCGGTGATAACCTTTCTAATGCCGAGATGAACCGTGACGAGATTATCTCCGCGCTCGGCACCAATAAAAACCTGCTGACCGATGCCGTTAGAGCCGTGGCGGGGAACTCTCCCATGGAGTATATGCGCATGCTGAAACTGGACGAGGCACGCAAGATGCTCGACCATCATCCCGAACTTACGATTGAGGCGATAGCTTTCAGTTGCGGCTTCAATGCCCCGAGCACCTTCTACCGTCTGTTCCGAAAACAGTACGGCATCAGTCCGGCGGAATACAGGAAACAGGCAAATAAATTATAAACATCTACTTATCAATCCCCCAAAAATCAAAAGCACGGTCCATCCGTGCTTTTTTTGTGCTCACATGCCCCAGAAGTGTCTGAGGAGGGTGTGTTGCAATATATTTGGGACAAAATGCAATAAAGTCGGGACAAAATGCAATAGTGTTTCATCCGTAAATCGCTTCTTTTGCAGCATGATTTCTAAAGAACAAGAGCGATGAACGAATACATGTATCTTCTTATTGTGGCATTCATTTTTTGTATGGTAATAGCCATTTTTTGCCTCTTCCTGTATTGCCGGAAGATTGAGCGGAAGTGCAACCATTGCATTGCGAAAAGCCTTCGCGAACTGGACCGTATGTTTAAAGAACTGGAACGTATGCAGGTGGAAAGGGAAACTATCGAAAAGATACTTAAAATAAGGATAAACCTATGAAACACTTACAAAGACATCTATTGGTTTTGCTCCTGGCGCTGCTGCCGGGAGTGGCAAGTTTCGCCGGAGAAGCGGCGGACAGTCTCTACATCTTTCGCTTTGTGCAAGGAAAAGATGCGTTCTACGCCCCCTGGCGGGACAACAGTGCGCAGCTCGAAGCACTCCTGACCCTGCTACGTGCACACCGGGAGGCCATTCTTTCGGGCAGCATTCCGGTGCGCGTGGATGGATATTGCACCGGACAGGCTCCGGACGAAGAGAACCGGCGCATGGCTGCCGTGCGCAGCAACCGGGTGAAGTCGGAACTTATCGGACGGGCAGGAGTGACGGAAGCCTGCTTCGTGACCGCCAACCATGCCGTGGAGTACGCAGAAGGAGTGCGGAATGTAGTGACCGTGAAGCTGTGCATCCCCGCCGATATCAACGAAACGAAAGAAGATTTACCCGACGCGGCTGATACGGATTTAAAGATTGTTCAGCAGGAGTAGAGGGCTGTTCAACAGGAGCAGAAGGCTGTTCAGCAGGAGCAGAAAGCTGTTCAACAAGAACAGAAAGCTATTCAGCAAGCCCAGAAGTCTGCCCGGCAAGCGAAGAGCGAAGCGGCAACCCCGGAACAGCCAACGCCCACCCGTCGGAAAGAACGATCCCTTTCCCTCCGCACCAACCTCTTGTATGATGCCTTCCTGCTGCCCACCCTTGGCGTGGAATGGCGCATCAGCCACAGCATCGGCCTCAAGCTCGACGGCAGCTTCTCCTGGTGGGGCGGCAATCACGGCAAAGTGCAGAAAGTGTGGCTCGTCAATCCCGAAGTGCGGTGGTATCTGCTGCGCGACAGACGCTTCTACGCAGGCGTCTCCGGCAGCTACGGCGAGTACAACATATATAAGTATCTGCCCGGCAAACTGCTGAAGGGCGACACCGGCTATCAGGGCAAACTATGGAATGCGGGCGTGATGCTGGGTTACCAATTATCCCTCTCCCGCAGTTTCTCCCTCGACTTCAACCTCGGCCTGGGCTATACCCATTCCGCCTACGACAGCTTCGGCATGACCGACGGCGTGCGCATCCATAAGCAGCAAGACGGAACAAAGAACTTCTGGGGCCCCACACAAGCAGGCATCAGCCTCGTGTGGACTATCGGAAACAACAAGTAAAACCATCTAAAACCAACGCATATGAAAAGGAACATCAGACAATGTCTTATCGTAGCAGCCACAGCGCTATCCTTTGCCGCCTGCGACGTGAAAGACCCCATCTACAACACCCCGCACCCGGAGCAAGGGGCAATTACCCTCGTTACCGACTGGAGCGGCATTGGTGAGGGACTGACCGCACCCGCAAGCTATACGGTAGAAGCCGGTGACTACTCCGCCACCCTCACCGGCACCACCAACCTGCTCGAATCTCTTTTTGAACCGGGCAGCTACCACCTGCATATCTACAACACGCCGCAGCACATCACCGTTTCCGGCATCACCGCCACCGTCGCCGGGGCTTCGGGCAATGTGGACGGTGCGGGCCCCTTCGTGCAGGAGATGCCCGGCTGGCTGTTTACGGATGCGGTGGATGCCGTGATAGAGCCCGATATGGAGCAGACATTCACCGCCGTGATGCAGCAGCAGGTGCGGCAACTGACGCTCGTCATCGAGCCTACGGGCAGCACCACGGACAGGATAGAGCACATCGAGGGCTACCTGTCGGGCGTAGCAGGTACGCTGGATTTTTCTGCCGGCATCTACGCCACACCCACGAACGTGGAATTGCAGTTCGCAAAGATAACCTCCGGCGCCAATGCCGGGAAGTACGCGGCAACCGTGCGCCTGCTTGGCATAGCGGGTGAGCAGCAGAAGCTGAACGCCATCATCTGCTTCACGGGCGGCAGCCCCGAAGCCCTGAACCTCACGAGCGACCTCACCACGGAGCTTGCCGCCTTCAACGCCGACAAGCGGAAGCCCCTTACTTTGGGCGGGAAAGTAGTGGAGACGCCTACCGGAGCCGACTTCTCCGCCACCATTACCGACTGGACACCGGGCAACGGCGAGGGCGGCGAAGGCGGCTCGGCGGGAATGGAAACGAACAATTAAATGAATTAAGTACTCTCCATTCTCCTCCTCCTGGGAGGAGGAGTACCCGTAGGGGGAGGTGGTAGGTAAAACAATAAAATACCTATTAATCATAAGAATAAGGAATTCTTTTTTCACCTACCACCCCGCCCTTTGGGCACCCCTCCTCCGACTGGAGGAGGGGAATGAGGTTACTCCACATATCACGCCGCTAAATTATCATTTAGTTACCTATTATTATATAAACTAATTATGAACATTTACTTATCACTATCAATAACACTAAAAAAAGTAAGATTATGAAACTTAGAAACTTATCAATCATTGCCGCAGCAGCCCTTGCGCTTGCCGCCTGCAACAACGACAACGAAGTAATCACCGACAACTGGAACGGCGAAATCCGCCTCACCAGCGGCATCACCTCCCAGACCCGTTCCTACGGCCTCGACACACAGCTTGGCGCAGGCTTGGAAGTATCTGCCTGGGTGGACGACAGCAAAGGCGCCTCCCTCTACCAGAACAACGTGCTCACCGCCGACGGCACCGGAGGCTTCACTTACGCCACCGACATGTATTACATCTCGCCCGACCCCGTGAACATCTATGCCATCCATGCCAACCCTGCCCCGGCGGGAGACAGCTTCCCCGCATCGGTGTCCCACGAAGTGAAGGCCGACCAGACCACGCAAGATGCCTACGCCGCTTCCGACCTTCTCTATTCCACCAAGCGGAACGTGGCCCCCACCGCCTCTAACGTGGCCCTCACTTTCTACCATTTGCTATCTAAAGTAGAAGTAGTGCTGAAGCGCGGCAACGGCGCCCCCGACCTCACCGGTGCCACCGTGACCCTGGAGAACACCGCCCTGAAGGCCACCTTCACCCCCAAGAAAGCCGCCGACATGAGTAACGAGGCTGAACGCTAGGCGATGATAACCCTCGCTGCCGACCCCGCCGCTCCGATTACCATCCCCACGGTGGTGACGACAGACTTTAACGCCACCAATCTCCAGTACGCCGAAGCCATCGTGGTGCCCCAGGAACTAACCGCAGGCACCGTCTTCATCCGCGTGAAGCTGGCAGACAACACGAATTTCGCCTACAAAATCCCCGCCGGAGATGTCTTGAAGCTGCAAAGCGGCAAGCGGTACATCTATAAGATAACCGTGGACTATAAGGAACTGAGGCTGGAAACCGAAATCAAGAACTGGGAAACCATAGGCGCACCCGTAGAAGGCTCTGCATTTCAGGAGTAACCCATAAACAATAAATATAAAGAAAAAAATGAAGAAGACGAACATACCAATATATATAATGTACCTGTGGGCAGCCTTGGTTTTGGCTGCCTGCACAGGCGATGACGACGCGGCATGGCCCGAAGGCGGCGTGCCGCTGGAACTCTACGCCGCCGTAGAGGGATATTCCTCCGCCAACGCCCAGACACGGGCTACCACCGAAAATAGGTGGGAAGGGGGAGAAGTGGTGAGGCTGTGGATTCGCAGTAGGAGCATCGGCAGTCCGAATGAGATACACCTCTCCGTCGATTCCGATGGAAAGCTGATTACAAATGATGCCCTATGCACCTGGATAAGCCCGGATGAGGAAAAGATTATTTATGGGGAATATCATAATTCGCAGGCTTCTTCTTTAATCTCTGTACAGGCCGACCAGAGAGATAAAGGATATCAGGATAGCGACTGCATGGCTGCTCCCCGCATCGACATCACCGTAACGTCCCCCGATAAGACCCTCGTCTTCCGCCACGTCACAGCCAAGGTGGTGGTACACCTCAAAGTGGGCAACGGCGTGACCGACGATGAACTGCAGCGCGCCACTGTAACCTTTGAAAACCTCACGTGCACGGGAGGGAATATCAATCGCAACAATGGAACCGCAGAGCAAGTGCTCCCCGGCATCGACCGCATCACCCCCAACGAAGTGACCCCTGCCGCCGACGAATACGTACGCACCGTGCGCGCCCTGCTTCCTCCCCAAAATATGTCGGGACGGAAGTTCGTGAAAATAGTCATCGGAGGAAAGACCTTCTACTACACCCCCGCCGCAGGCGAAGCGGACTTCTTCAGTGGCAAGATGTACGAGTACCGCCTCACCGTGACCTCGGAAGGTATCAAAAATATCGACATGGAAGAAGGAGGAGGTACGTGGCAGCCGGTCGAGTAGAACAGTAGCAACTAAATTCATCAATAAAAAAGAAACCGTATGAAACAACATCATTCCATATTTCCCCCGGCAGCATCCCTGGCCTGCGCCCTCATCCTGATGCTGGCGGCATGCACGTCCGACGCACTGGACGAACTGCCCCCTGCCGGCACTGATCCCGATGCCCGCCCCCTCACCATCACCGTGAGCGACGGCGGCATGTACGCCACCGGACAAACCCGCGCCCAGGAACGCGGTTACAGCACCGTCTTCACCGAAGGCGATCGCATCGGCCTCTACGTGGTGAAGGACGGAACCCTGGAGGTGAAAAACCTCTGCCTTACCCTACAGGGAGGCAAGTGGACGCTGCCTGCCGGCGCTTCCCAGCTCTTATACTCACCCGATAAGAGTTATCATGCCTATTATCCCTACCAGAAGGATAACTATATGAACGGCAAGGTATTGCCCGGCGACGAAGACTTCTTTAAGTCTGTAGTCCAGCTTTGGTTTGTTAACCCCGACCAGAGTACCTACGCCCAATACACCGCCTCCGACCTGATGACGGCCCGTGGCGTGTATAACAACCATACGCTCAGCTTCGCGATGGAGCACCGCATGTCTCTGCTCATCCTTCAGGTGCCTGTTACGAAATATACCTATATCGAAAAGATAGACGGCCAAGAGATTTCTAAGAGTTATTACCGCTACACGGCGGTGATCAGTGAAAATTCATATTGGCAGGAGAACCCCTGTACGGCCCGCCTGCTGCAGAACACTACAGACCCCACACACTTGAATCCGGGACCGTATAAGTATTACTACAACGGAACTAAGGAGACTTTCAATTTTGACTATTCCCAATTAAAACTTCAGCCCGGAAAATACACCGTCCACACGCTTGACGACAGTAAGGTGACAGAAGTGTTCCGGCCGTTAAAGGCAGGTGACTACTATATGCAGGACGGCAGCATCCTGCCCGGGGATGAAGATGTCAAGCCGTTCCGTGATGAACTACGGAAGAGTTGTCTCGGCGTAGTCTTCTGGGTGGGCGAAATCGAGGGGCAACACTGGACGCAGACCGGCTCCAAAGAAGGCGACCGCCTGCTGATGCGCGACCATCCGGAGTGTGTGCACGGTATGGTCGTTGCGATGAATGATACCTCCTCTCAGGAGGTGAAGTGGGCCACCGGAAAGGGGGCGACTGAGAATATTTATGAATGGGCCAAAAAATCATTCAACGAATTCACATCCGGAGAGCAGGCCGATTGGGAAGAAATACAGGAATCCGATATAGCTTTCGGTTATTACAGATCCCGTTTAATGGCACTTTACGGCTCTCGGAACAGCGACACCACCTTTCCTGTCTACGATGCGATAGCCACTTATGCTACCACGTACCCTGCGCCCGCAGGTAGCAGCGGGTGGTTCTTACCGGGCAGTTATGAGCTTGCCACACTGTGTTTCGGTGTGCCCACTAATTTTGCTGGCGATTACACGCAACTGAATATGCTCAAAAAAACAATCAATCCCCAGATTGATAAGGCGGTCGGTGATAAGCTTATCGGGAAGTATTGGAGCGGCAACGAATGGGGTAGTCTAGATAAGGTCTGGCATGTAGATGTCACCACCCCCCACTATGGCGCAAAGCTCAAAACCGATACCTATAAAGTCCGCGCCGTGCTTGCCTTCTGAGCGGCCTGCGTGCGGAAGCTGCGAGATAAAACGATTTATTAACCCCCGTCCCGCCAAAGAAAGGAGGACACACAGCTACAGGACGGTGTGATAAACCTGGTTATAAGTAGATTAATCAATAAAATCAGTACCTGCCATCATCAGAAAGGAGGTTAATGCAGGTGCTAAAGAATAAAATATAAACCATTAAAAAAAGAATATTATGAGTTACGGATGTTACTTAGAACTGCTCTTCTATTTCTATCCGATACCCCTCTTTTCCCGTGTCTCCGACAAGGCATTCCCGAGTCAGCGACATGACCGCCCCGAGTCGGCGACAAGAGCGCGTCGAGTCAGCGACACGGGAAAACGGGTTCCGGCTCATTTTTTTTATTCATTTATTAACACTTAAAACAATCAGAATTATGCCATTTTGGAAAAAGATGCTTAATCAGAAACAAGCGGTTTACTACCCCCGCGCGATAGTGCAGGGCAAACCCGTGGAAACGGAGACCATTGCCAAGGACCTGGCAAAAATCTCCACAGTGAGTAACTCCGACGTTCAAGCCGTGCTGGGCGACATTGCAGGCGTGATGCACACCCGCATGAGCCAGGGCAAGAGCGTCCACATCAAAGGACTGGGCTACTTCCGCTACGTGCTCGACACCACCGGCGTGAAGGACCTCAAGGACTTCGACTTCGAAAAGCAGGTGAAAGCCGTCCGCGTGGAGTTCGTCCCCGAACGCACCCGCCTCAGCAGCGGCGCCTACACCCGCGCCCTGGTGGACAGCGAACAACTGGAATGGATTGAACTTTCAGCCACCACCGAAGACCAGGACCCGTCGCATGGCGGCGATGGCGGGATTGAAGAAAATCCGCTGGGATGAGGCTGAATAAGTCCGGGAGCGGTCTCCGGACTTATTTTATGAACACAGGTTTAAGAATAATGGGAATCGGGGGTTGGCATTCAGGGGGCATTTGTAAAAAAAACTACGCAGGAAAACAGAACGTCCCGCCCGATTCTCAACACGAAAATCGGGCGGGACGAAAATGAATAGTATCTTGCTGTTTACAATTCTTCGATGTCCTTGATGGGTAAACCCGTCACCTGGTGGATGACTTCGGAGGAGATATTCAAGGCTTTCATCGTACGGGCATTCTCTATGTTTTTCTCCTGCTTTCCTTGCTCAAGCCCTTCTGCAAGCCCTTCCTGTCTGCCTTCTTGTCTACCTTCCTCTCTACCTTCCTCTGCTGCCGTACTCAGCACATCATTCTGAATCATTACGGCATTGATATGTTCGTCATACGCCAGTTGTTCCGCCCTGTCCATATTGTAATAAATCAGTTTACGGCGTGCCTCTTCCAGTCCGGGAGCTTTCGTATCGGGGCGGATGATGCCGGTCTTCAGATACTCTATCCACTCCTCAAGCGGGGTGACAGCCACTTTGTTGAACTCATTCACACGAATCAGGAAGTATTCGGGGAAGATTTCGGCAGGCAGCTTGCGCACGATGGCGTCCTTCTCCTTGGTGGTGACCTCCAGAAAATCGCCCGTATGCACGCCCACAAAGGAGTTCTGACCGTGGTACAAGTAATCGTTGCCCTTGCCAATGTCGAAATAGAGAATGCTGATGGAGTACACTTTCTTCACTTGGGAGTAAAGTTCTCCCAGCTCAATATGCTCCGTGATGGCCTTGGCAACGCCGAAGAGGATGCGCTCCAAGTAGTATATCTCGCGCGTGTTCTGCACCTCGACGATGATGATTTCGTCCTTGCTATTGCGTGCCTTGATGTCCACACGGTTGAATTTGTCGTTTTCACGTTGCTGGTTGCCCTCGCTTTCCAGTATCTCGACGATGCGGATAGGCTCGCCCAGCAACACGGTGAGGAAACCTTCGAGCACGCCGAAGTTGGTCTTGTTGCGTAGTAAACGCTTTACCGCCCAGTCAAATCGTATATATCTGTCTTTCTGTACCATAACTTCTGTTTTTTTCTGCTTACGTACAAAGGTAAGCATAATTTCTGTTTCCAACGTGTCGGGAAGCGATTATTTGTTTGATTCATTTTTACGCAGTTATGATGCACCACAGATTACACAGATTTACACAGATAAGGAAAGATATCTCTGATTATTAATAAATTAAATCTGTGCTAATCTGTGTAATCTGTGGTGAAATAATTCATTTCTGCACGAATATGAACCAATCGTTATTTGTTGTCTTGCTGAAATAGTGAATCGGATTAAATATCATCGGCAAATGAAGGCTTTTAATAATCGCCCTGCGTATTTTAGAATCATAATTTCTTTTGAGATAAGGAACTATATTTTCAAATATATCGTTTTGCATCTCCCTTCTAAGTGCGAAAGGACTCATTGTTCTTGTTATCATTTTTTTAATGATTGATATTGCGGCCGCAAAGGTAGCCAAAACAAACCGCAATTAACCAGGTTAATATGAATTTCAACTACTGATTGGCATGAATAACTATTTTATATCGGGTTTGTTGTATATTGGGGATAAACCTGTATCTTTGTTACATTAAGTATCATAAAGCAACAGCTTAAATAAAAAAACAAAGCAGGAGGACAGATTATGGACCCAATGAAATACATAGTACCCGGCAGAAAACGTCTCCCTTACGGCATGATGAACTTCGCGGATATTCGCCTCGACAATTATTATTATGTAGATAAAACCCGCTTCATCCCCATGATAGAGGAGGCGGACCGCTTCTTCTTCTTCATCCGCCCCCGCCGCTTCGGCAAGAGCTTGACGCTGAACCTACTGCAACATTACTACGACGTGCGCACCCGCGACCAGTTTAAGGCACTCTTTGGTGACCTCTACATCGGGCAACATCCCACACCGGACCGCAACAGCTATCTGGTGCTATACCTCAACTTCTCCGGCATCACTGGCGAGTTGAACAATTACCGCAAAGGACTGGATGCGCATTGCCAAATCTGTTTCGACTTCTTCTGTGAGGTGTATGCCGACCTTCTGCCGCAAGGCATCAAAGAAAAGTTGGACGCAATAGAAGGAGCTGTCAACCAGTTCGACTTCCTTTATCATGAGTGCGAGCGTGCCGGGCGGGATATTTATCTCTTCATCGACGAGTACGACCACTTCACCAACGCCATCCTCGCCGACCCCGAAAGCCTGCACCGCTATACCAACGAAACGCATGGCGAAGGTTACTTGCGTGCTTTCTTCAACAAAGTGAAAGCGGGAACCTACTCCAGCATCAAGCGTTGCTTCATCACCGGTGTAAGCCCCGTGACGATGGACGACCTCACCAGTGGATTCAACATCGGAACCAACTATTCCCTCACGCCGGAGTTCAACCAGATGATGGGATTCACGGAAGAGGAAGTGCGGGAGATGTTGACCTACTATTCAACCACCAGCCCCTTCAATCACACCGTTGACGAGTTGATAGAAATCATGAAGCCGTGGTATGACAACTATTGCTTCGCACAGGAGTGTTACGGTGAAACCACGATGTATAATTCAAACATGGTGCTCTACTTCGTCAAAAATTATATAATGCGTGGCAAGGCACCACAAAATATGGTGGAAGATAACATTCGCATCGACTACGAGAAACTGCGCATGCTCATTCGCAAGGACAAGGAGTTTGCCCACGATGCTTCCGTCATTCAGACGCTGGTGAGTCAGAGCTATATCACCGGTGAACTGAAGAGTGGCTTCCCCGCCTCCAGCATTACCAACCCCGACAACTTCGTGAGCTTGCTCTACTATTTCGGCATGCTCACCATCAGCGGAATGCATAGAGGAAAAACCAAACTGACCATCCCCAACCTGGTGGTTCAGGAGCAACTCTATACCTATCTGTTGAATACTTACAACGATGCAGACCTGAGTTTCAGCAGCTATGAAAAGAGTGAACTGGCAAGCCAACTCGCTTATGATGGCGACTGGCAAGCCTACTTCGGCTACATTGCCGACTGCCTGAAGACGTATGCCTCGCAACGCGACAAGCAGAAGGGCGAGTTCTTTGTTCACGGCTTCACCCTTGCCATGACCGCGCAGAACCGCTTCTACCGCCCCGTCTCCGAACAGGACACGCAAGCGGGCTATGTAGACATCTTCCTCTGCCCGATGCTGGACATCTACTCCGACATGACGCACAGCTACATCGTGGAACTGAAATATGCCAAGTACAAAGACCCCGAAACCCTTGTGGAAAAACTCCGTCAGGAAGCCATCACCCAAGCCAACCGCTACGCCGATACAGATACGGTGAAGCGTGCCATCGGCAACACCCAGTTGCACAAGATTGTGGTAGTATATAAAGGTATGGAAATGCGGGTGTGCGAAGAAGTTATTTAATCAGCCGTTATGGATCAGGTATCATTCCGAAATGAAGTGTATAGCGTAGTCGCCTCCATCCCTTCGGGGCGCGTACTGACGTACGGGCAAATCGCCTATCTTGTAGGCCGTCCCCAGTGCTCGCGCATGGTGGGACAGGCTATGCACAATGCTTCCGAAGAGCGGAACCTTCCTTGCCACCGGGTGGTAAACAGCCAGGGACGACTGGCACCTTTCTGGCCGGAACAGCGCGAACTATTGGAAAAGGAAGGTGTCGCTTTCAGAAAAAACGGATGTGTCGACCTCAAGGCATGTGGCTGGGAAATCTTGAAAGAATCTATTTCTTAGCAAAGATATTGATAACCAACGAGCAACTCGTCAGCAAAATACCTGTCCCTATCACTCCCATCCAGCCGAAATATTGCCACGAAGTTCCGGCAAGGAAAGTCCCCGTGGAACCTCCGATGAAGTAAGTAGTCATAAAAATCGTATTGATGCGGTTGGAGGCTTGCGGACAAAGGGCGAATGCACTTGTCTGGTTGCTAAGCTGAATGCATTGCATCCCTATATCTATCAATAATATACCGGCTATGATGCCTACATAGCTGTATTGCCCCACATACAGGGTGATCCATGCACTGATAATCAGCGTACAACCTATGTAAGTAAGCCGTTTCACTCCGAGAATATGTATATATCTGCCGATGGACGATGCCGTCAGTGCTCCGGCTATGCCGCAAAGGCCTAACATACCTATGATATTGTTTCCCGCAAAGAAAGGTGCCTGCTCCATTTTGAAGGCCAGACAACTCCACATGGCAAGGAAGGAACCGAATGAAAAACCTGCACGTAGCGAAACGATGCGTAGTTGGGGGTATTTCCTGACTAAGGAGAACAGGGATTTCATCAAGCCGAAGTATGTCCCCTGGAAGTTGGAAGGGAGGTCCGGAAGTATCCTGATGATGACGATGAGGCAGACAATCATCAGTCCGGCGGCAACGAAGTAGATGAAACGCCAACCCATGTATTCGCCCACGATGCCGCTCACTACGCGCGAAGCCAGAATACCGGTCAGCAATCCCGAAAGGATGATGCCCACATTCTTCCCTTTGGTTTCGGGGGTGGAGTATTGCGCCGCAAGAGGCATGAACACTTGCGGAATGACGGAACATGCACCTGTCAGCAGGGAGGCAAAAAGTATCAGGTGGATGTTGGGAGCCAGGGCAATGGTGAGCAGGGAGACCACCAGCACGGAGATATTCACAAGGATGATGTTCCTTCGGCGGTATAAGTCGCCCAATGGAATGATGAAAAGCAATCCGAGCGCATAGCCTATCTGCGAGAACATGGCTATCAGATTGGCGGTGAACTCGCTGATGTTCAGATCACGGCTGATACGGTTCAGTAAGGGTTGATTGTAGTATATGTTGGCCACCGTTACTCCTGATATGATGGCGAGTGTCCAAAGTAAGGACGACGGTATTCCCTGATTTTCCTTTAGTTCCTGTTTCATGTCGCAAAGGTAACTATTTCATGAAAAACGAACGCATATATTATCAATGATTCATATAGAAAGGCATCAGGCGGTGATAGGCTTTCAGGTATTTCTTCAATCTGCTGATTTCTTTTTCCCCTATGCAGGGCATACGACGGACGTCCATATTATCCGTCAGGTCGTGAATCTTAACGGCAATAGCGAGGGGATTGGTAGCGCATCTTCCGATGTATTCCTCGTAGTCTTCTTCATCGGATAGCTTGGTGACGCACCGCACGGCTTCGATGATTTCATCCGGGAAACCCTCTTTCTTCAGGTCTTCGCACGTCCATTCCGTGTCTTCCACCACATCGTGGAGGATGCCGACAATCTTTTCTTTCAGGTCACGTCCCATATTCATGACGCGGATGGGGTGGTGCAGGTACTCCTGTCCGTATTTATCTTTTTGTCCTTTATGAGCCTCGGTGGCGAGGGCGATGGCGTGAGAGAGAAGATGATTGTCCATAAGATTTTTTTTAGAAGTGTTCGATACAAAGTTACTGAAATCTGTTATTTAATATAGAGAGTCTTGTTATTTAATTTATTCACCCAATAAAGGAAACAGATTATGAATATAGAACATTATCCCGAGAAAAAAGTTTTTCAGACAACGGTGGATGGGGAAACTGCCCGTCTGATGTATCATGTCACTGATGGTGCGCTGGATGTGCGCCATACGATTGTTCCCGATGAAATCAGCGGGAGAGGCATTGCCTCTGCTTTGGTAAAAGCGGCCTATGACTATGCTTTAGCCAATGGATTGGTGCCGGTGGCAACCTGCTCTTATGCCGTGGTTTGGCTGGAAAGACATCCCGAATATAATGGAAAGACAGGAAAGGATTATGCCGGAGAAGGAACGTGTGCACTCTAAATTGATTTTGCCATCTTCGGATTTTTCTTTATCTTGCTTCCGTTTTTAATCATCATATAAAGAACAGATATGAAAAAATATATTGGGGCGCACGTGAGTGCAAGTGGTGGAGTGGAAATAGCTCCCGTTAATGCCCATGAGATAGGTGCGAATGCATTCGCCTTGTTCACAAAGAATCAACGGCAATGGGTGGCCAAACCGTTAACGGAGGAAAGCATCCGCGAGTTCAAGGGCAATTGTGAGAAATTCTCTTTTGATGCCCGCTATATCCTGCCTCATGATAGTTATCTGATTAATCTGGGGCACCCGGAAGAGGAAGGATTGGAGAAAAGCCGTGCCGCATTTCTGGATGAGATGCAACGTTGTGAGCAATTAGGTTTGCAACTCCTGAACTTCCATCCGGGAAGCCATCTTAATAAGATTTCGGTGGAGGAATGTCTGGATAAGGTTGCCGAGTCCATCAACATTACATTGAGCAAAACGAAAGGGGTAACGGCCGTTATTGAAAATACGGCAGGGCAGGGTAGCAATGTAGGCAATGAGTTTTGGCAATTGAAGCATATCATCGACCGGGTAGAAGATAAATCACGTGTAGGGGTATGCCTAGATACTTGCCACACCTATTCGGCAGGTTATGATATAGTAGGGGAATATGATAAAGTATTCCGTGAGTTCGACGAGGTAGTTGGCTTCAATTATTTGCGGGGCATTCACTTGAATGATACGAAGAAAGAGTTGGGTAGCAATGTAGACCGCCATGATAGCATCGGGAAAGGCTTGTTAGGGATTGATTTCTTCAAGCGTTTTATGAAAGACGAACGTTTCGACAACATGCCTGTCATTCTGGAAACACCGGATGAAACGCTCTGGGCGGAAGAAATAAAGTTGTTGCGTAGCTTTGAATAGTTATTTGTATGCTATATAAAAACAATAATTCCTGCAAAATTCGATTCTCTCGGAAACTTTGCAGGAATTATTGTCTATAGCTATTTCTTAATTTTATTGATTCACCTTCACATTATCCCATTCAAACGATGAGATCACCGACTTATCGCAATCTCCATTCTTCGCCTTGATATTCAGATTCTCGAACTTGAAGTTCGACAATTTGTATTGTTCGGATGCACTTACGTTGAAGAATACATCACAATCGAAATCAATATTACGCATCGTCACGTGGTCTGAGTAGGACATCGGAACATCCTTCCGGTCCTTGAGGTCAAAGAATTGTGTCCACGGCTTGACGTAGAGGAAGCTCTTGGCATTTCCTTTGATGTCTTCAACAAGGATATACTCGTAATTCTGAGGAGTGTCGGCACGCATTTTCAACCATAGCAAGCGGCTTGCCTGATTGATTGTGCAACGACGAAGAATAATATTGCGGTTATGAATAGATTCGCTACCACAAGTCAGTGCACTATGACAGAAACCATACGTACAATCTTCTATAATAATGTTAGTGTTACTTCCGTTGTTAGAATCCTTATCAGCCCAGGGGCCTTTTCCACCTTTAAGAGCAATAGCATCATCGTTTACAGAGAGATAGCAGTTCTTAACCAGCACATTATTGCATACATCAATATCTATGGCATCCGTGCTGGGTGCCTTAACAGGAGCAGCCGGGGAGAAAATATATAGGCCTAATAGCTTCACATTGTTACATTTGTAAATGTGTGTCGTCCAGAACGGAGAGTTGATGAGGCGTACACCGGAAAGCTGTACATCATTGCTATTGGAAATGTGTACTAGGCGCGGACGCAACTCATCCATATTCGTGCATTTCGGAATAACGGTGCGGCGCAACCAGAAAGATTTCCAATAGCGCAGACCGTTACCGTTGATTGTACCTTTACCGGAGATGGTGAAACCATTGACTCTGTCAGCATTCACCAGTGCGGCGAAATACTTCAGTGATTGCCCCTCTATGCGGGTGTTGATGATGGGGAAATTGCTGATATCATCGCTACCTTTCAGTACGGCCCCTTCTTCCAGATAAAGATGGGTTTTCGGTTTGAAGAAAAGCGCACCGCTCAGGTAAGTACCTTTCGGGATGATGACCACGCCACCGCCTTTGGATGAAGCCTGGTCGATGACGGCTTGAATCTTTTCTGTTTGAATCAGGGTGCTATCATTTACAACGCTATAATCTGTAATCTTGTACTTGTCACCCAGTGTTTCAATATTTACGATTTCGTTTTGTCTGAACCAGTCGGGAATAGGAGTTCCGTCAGGAAAATTCTCTTGTGCGAAAGAGGACAGGCAGAAAAGTAAACTACATGCTAAAGTTACGAATTTCATGGTTTTAATCATTAGTTGGTTAATAGTGCTTGATCGGATAGATTTATCCGTTTGCAAAAATAGGGAATAAAATCCGGATATGATGGGAATGAAAAGGTTCAATTCCTAAGCTATTTGTCAGTTTATATAGGCTTTTTGACTCTCTCTTGTGGAAGGAGAAAAAGAGAAGAAGCAATCATCAGAAGTCAGCCTTTTCCGTGATACGGATGATCCGTCCGTCGGCGGGATGGGTAAATTCGATGGACTCGGCATGCAAGTAGAGGCGTTTATCCTTTCTCCCGTAAAGCTCGTCGCCTATGATGGGACAATGCAGACCTGACGGATGTGCGGCATGCACACGGAGCTGATGAGTGCGCCCTGTATGCGGATGAAAAGCTATGCGTGTGCATTTGTCCCTCCGCTCAAGAACCTGATAATGAGTGATGGCGGGTTTACCATACTCCATGTTCACCACCTGACGGGGACGGTCCAGCGGATCCGGGCAAATGGGAAGCTCGATGGTTCCCTCGTCTTGGGGAATGATGCCGTCAAGCAGGGCTATATATTTCTTTCGGATGCTATGATTCTTGAACTGGGCTTGCAGGTGTTGATGCACCTTTTTATTCTTGGCAACGATTAAAAGTCCCGATGTAGCCATGTCCAGCCGGTGCACAATCATCGGCCCGTCGGCTTCCGGATAGAGTTGCCTTGCCAGACTATATACGGACTCCTTTTCACCCTTACCGGGCACGGAGAGCATTCCGGAAGGCTTGTTGACTACCAATAACCATTTGTCCTCATAGACTATTTTTAATTTCCCGTAGCCCTGTTCCGGAAGTTGTAGCATAGGATTTTCTTCTACTTCCAACCCTTGAAGCATGTATTGCAAGATAGGCTCGCACTTACCTTTACAAGCGGGATAATAATAACCATGATGGCGGATTTCGGCTTTGGGAGAGTTGCCCCACCAGAACTCTGCCATAGCAATGGGCTTCCAGCCATGCAGATAGGCTTGTTGCAACAATTTGGGGGCGGCACATTCTCCGGCACCGGCGGGAGGAGTTTTGTGAACGGTTTGGCTGAATATATCACACAAGGTTTTCACCTCCTTCCGGTAGTTCAACATTCTGAATTGCCCGAATAATTGTTGTTGCAGGGCGGCGGAACGGCTTTTGCGTTCCACCTTCAACTCTTGAATTTGTTCTTCCCGGTTATTGATTTCCACTTGCAAAGCGGCTATCTTTTCTTTCCAGGAACGTTCCAGCCGTTTGTATTCCGCTTTTTGAAATTGGCTTTCGCGTATCAGGCGGGCTTCTTCTTCGGTAGTGAGTCCGGCTTCCTTTCTACGCAATTCTCTTTTCTCTTTCGCTTCTTTTAGTTGTTGCTTGGCTATGTCCAGTGCTTCCCGGGCTTGTTGGTGGGTCCGGGTGAGCTCGGACAACAAAGAAGTGTATTCCTTGTCCTCTTCCAATTGCTTGATGCGCCAGTTGATGGCGGAGATGTTTTCCTCTTCGACTTTGAAGAAACCTTGCGGTTGCAACAAGTCATATACGGGCGGAACGAAGTAGGAGTGTTGGTTCTTCCCCGCCAATATGCCCGAAAACGCGGCCAGGTAACCAACCTCCCCATTTCCGGTCTGCACCACCAGTACTCCGAACATCTTCCCCCGACTTAGTTCTTCTTTCCATTCATGTTGCCGGTTGAGATAGTGTTGCACCTCTTCCGCCGCCATCACGCATAATGGATGGGGAGTGTAGCAGAAAGGATAAGTAAACCTTTCCGGAAGTGGGATATTTGCTATGGAAGTCTTGAAACGGTGCAACATAATGGCGCAAAGATACTCATTTCTTATAATAAGCGTATCATGGTGCCGTGCTTTCTGATTATATATTATCCGACGGAGAAAAGTTCTTCACTCTCATTATGGTAGGGTAGGGTGAAGGTGAACCGGCTTCCCTTTCCGGCCTCGGAGCTAACGGAGATTTTTCCACCCAGTTTTTCAGCTATGACCATGCTTATGGAAAGCCCCAGGCCGGTGCCCTGAACAAATTCGTCTTGCTTGTAGAAACGTTCGAATATCATCCGTTGTTCTTCTTTCGGAATGCCTTTTCCGGTATCTTCCACATAGATGGAAATTTCATAGTTCGAGAAGTCTATCTCATATCCCAGTTTTATGAATCCCGACTTGGTGAATTTGGCAGCATTGTTCAGGAAATTGGTAATGATTTGACTAAGCCGGTTCACGTCCGTATGGATGAAGAAGGTGGCATCGGGCACTTCTTTTATGAACTCAATCTCCTTGGGTATCAATAAGGAATGAGTCATGTACATATTGTCAATCCAGCTATTCAGGTTGCAAGTTGAAAAAGAGAAAGCCATTTTGCCGGATTCGATACGGGATAATTCCAATATGTCGTTTATGAGTTTTAGAAGAAGTTCGCAATTGCTATTGATGGTATTTATAAAGTCCGCTTTCTCGTCATCGGACAAGTCATCTTCACTGACCAACAGGTTGGAGAAGCCTACGATTGCATTGAGCGGTGTGCGTATCTCATGGCTCATATTGGCGAGGAATGATTGCTTGAGCTCTGCTTCTATCGCCAGGTCTTTGGCCTTCATCAACTCTTCTTCTTTATCTTTGAAGTGTTGCACATTAGTCACCAACCCTATGATGGAGGCGGTTTCCGCCATGGCTTTCGTGGGGTTGACATAGCGAAGTTCGTACCAGATGTACCCTTTGCCATTGAAGTTGCACCGGCATTGAGTATGTGCTTTTGAATCTTCCTGGCTCTTTACCCGGAAGAAGGTGGTCAGCACATCCGTTCGGTCTTCCGGGTGTATGGCCTCGGTCATCTCTTGTAGAGTGAACGTGCGGAAAGGCATGTCCAGATGCTCAAAGAATTCTTTATCGCATGAGAAGGTGTTGGTGGATTCCACATATTTCCAGGCATAGATATCGCTCTTTTCAAGTGATAATGATAGCAATTCCTTTTCCCTGATTAATTCCCTTTGGGTGGCACGTTTCCGTTTTGACTCCCTGAAATAGAGGAACAACGGATATAGAATGAAAAAACAAATGGCAAAGGCGCCCAAGGTAAAAATACCGATAAGTAGAGTTTTGTGATGCTCGATGCGGAAAGGTATTTTGATTATGGTGTAGTCCTCCTGCGAAGTCTCTTCTGCATTGATTTCTGTATTCAGAATCTTATTAAGGTTCTTGTAAACGGGTAACAACTGTTCGTAAGAGTGTGTGAGGATGTGGTGGTATTGGGTATATTGCACTTTTTGCGCATGCATCTTTGTAAATAGAGCAAGGAGAATTAAAATGACAGATACCCTTTTGAGTATCCGATATCGTTTTTTCATAGAGTCATTTTTTTGAGCTATATTATTTGTCATAAAAGCACGCGCCTATATCCGTTACCAGTGGAGATTCTAAAGAAAATCTCATTCGCAAAGTTACACGATTATTTTGAATTCCCACACAAATGGATAAAAATGTGAGAATTAACTTCGTTTGTATCGTAACGCTGAATTTATGATGTCTTAAAAAAAGACTATATGAATGTAAATCTTATTTTTCCCTTTTATAGACTCATTTTTGATGTTTCGGATTTGTCAGGTAATAGCATTGATGGTCATATACATGTCCGTCATAAGTCACTTCGGCCTGATGAAGCGTACCCTCATGCACAAAGCCCTGGCGTTTCAATACTTGTTGAGAGCGCTCGTTATGGGGGTAACAGTTAGCGGTGATAAGACTTAGTTTTAGCGTGCCGAAACCGTAGTTTAGCACCGCTTTTACCGCCTCCGTCATATAGCCTTTTCCCCATTGAGCCTCGTCGAGCCAATATCCCAGCATACGTACTTGCGGGTTTTCGCGTCTGGGGTCGGCGATGATGCCGATGGAGCCAATCAATTGCCCGTTGTCTTTCAGGGTAATGGCCCATACCCCTTTCTGGGATAAGAATACGGAGCGAAGTACTTCCCGTGATTCCTCCAGGCTTGCGTGAGGTTGCCAACCCGCATTGTTTCCTATGTTGGGGTTTCGGCAACAGGCAAAGAGGGCCTCTGCATCGCTCTCCACGAAGGGGCGTAGTAGCAACCGTTCCGTTTCAATTGGGGCGTCGGGTTCTTCCGAAGTTTCTTCTTTCCGATAGACACATTCTACGCGGTTTCCGTCAGGATCAAGTATGACGCTTTCGAAATAACCATCGCCTGAAGTGCGCGGTTCTCCGGCTATGGTATAACCGTCTGCCCGGAGTTGTTCAGTAGTCTTGAGTACATCTTCTTTGCTTTGAAAGGCAAGGGCGAAGTGGGTGAGCCCTAACCTGTTTTCTTCTATCAGAGTGTTTTGCACGTCCGTGCGGCTCATTAATTCTAATGACGGACCTTCATCAAAGTAGATGAAGTATGATTCGAAACCTTTCTTAAGGTTGATATATTTTTCGTTGCTTTTTCCGCTAAAATACCGGATATAGAAGTTCCTTAATTCCTCCAGGCGGAAGGTCCAGATGGCGATGTGATGTACTCTCATGATTCCTTTTTCATGCAAATATAGTGATAATTCCCTGTAAAATCGTACCTTTGTGCCGTAATAAAAAGAAATGATGACATTTAAACAGATGAATATTTCGGAGCCGGTGTGCCGTGCGCTCCTCGAAAAAAACTATTCTACCCCTACACTTATCCAAGAACAAGCTATACCCGAAGCCCTGACCGGCCGTGATTTGTTGGGACTGGCGCAAACCGGAACCGGCAAAACCGCCGCTTTCGCCGTACCCATCATCGAGCAATTGCTTGCCGCTCCTATGCCCCAACGCAAAGGTGCTCCGCGTAGCATCCGTGCGCTTATCCTGACCCCAACCCGGGAGTTGGCGATTCAGATTGATGAATCGTTGGCGGACTATACACGCTATACGACCTTGCGCCACACGGTTATCTTCGGCGGAGTGAAACAAAAGTCGCAAACCGATGAACTTCGTGTCGGGACGGACATCCTGACGGCTACTCCCGGACGCCTGCTCGACCTGATGTCGCAAGGCTTTATCCGCCTCGACGATGTTCGCCACTTCGTTCTTGATGAGGCCGACCGTATGCTCGACATGGGATTTATCCATGACGTCAAACGCCTCTTGCCCAAGCTCCCGCCCAAGAAGCAAACCCTTTTCTTCTCGGCCACCATGCCCGATAGTATCGACCGTCTTGCCAAGAGTTTATTGCACAATCCGGCGCGTGTGGAAGTAACTCCGGCATCCAGTGTTGTGGAGATTATCAGCCAGTCCGTCTACCGGGTAGAGAAACCTCAGAAGAAAGAATTGTTGGCTCAATTGTTGCTCGGAGAGGCAGGCCATCAGGTGCTGGTTTTCTCCCGTACCAAGCATGGAGCGGATAACATTGCCCGCTACCTGTCTCGTCGTGGCATTGCTTGCGAAAGCATACATGGAGACAAGTCACAAAATGCCCGCCAACGTGCGTTGAGCAACTTTAAGGAAGGGCGCTCCAATGTGATTATTGCTACGGATATTGCTGCCCGGGGCATCGATATAAAAGGTCTGGACCTGGTTCTCAATTTTGATTTGCCCGACGTTCCGGAGACCTACGTGCACCGTATCGGACGTACGGGACGTGCGGGTTGCGAAGGACGTGCCATTGCTTTTTGCTCAAGCGAAGAAGCCCCCATGTTACGTGAGATAGAGAAACTTACGGGTATAAAGCTGGTGCAACAAAAGCACAATTTGCCTTCTTTGGGAGAGCCTGCCGCTTCTCCTACTACTTCTTCTGCCCAAAACATTGCACTCAAATCGCAAAGCCGCACTCAGGGAGGAAGACCTCAGAATAATAGAAAGCGGGAGGACAGAAAGAGACCGGTCGAACCAACCGGAAGCACTCAAAAGGCGGTGGTATCTGCCGAAAAGCCCAAGCGGAATAATAACCGTCCCGAAAGACCTCGACCTGTCCAGCAATCCGGGCAAAAGAAGTCGGGTTCCGGGAAGCCGGAGCCATCACCCAAAAGTCCGGCAAAGTTGCGTTCGCGCTACGAAAACTATGATTGAAAGTTGTATATGCTTTTGAAGTACTTGTAAAATAAAATAGGTTTCCCTTTATCTTACTTTGTGTGAAAAGGAAAATATTTAATATTTAAAAACTTGGTAAAAAATGCTCTATTGTCTTTAAAAGTTTGTATATTAGCGGCTTGAATGCTTGGAGGAAAAAACGAGAATTCGTTCCGAGTAGTCTAAACTTAAGGAACTAAAGATTATATGACCAAAAGCAAGGAAAGTTTAAGTGTATTTCTACTTCAGTTTTTAGAACGGTTGAATGGCCATGAATCTATTGAAAGGAAAATCACGAAGTCGTTGATAGACATTTGTAATTACTATGGATTCAAGAAAGGGTTTGTTTATCAAACGGATGGCTTCCGCTATTTCTTTTTGAAGGAAACCATCGGAAATGAAGGTGGCACCCTGAGGTCTCGTTTTGAAATGGGAGAGATGACCACACAACATTCTGATCGTATAGAGGCTGGAAAGAAACCCTTTTATACACGTAAGGGTGGGAATATATCTTTGTCCGATATGGATATTCTGGATTTTTATGGAGTGGATTCTTTGCTAATCAGGCAATTCGAAGATTCCGAAGGCAAGATTATCGGATTTATTGGGTTTGCGGATAGGGAAGAAGCCTCGATACCTTTCGCCGAAGACGAGCTCCAGATGATTCATCTGATATTGGGCTCGCTCTCCAAGGAGATAGCGGTCAGGGAATATAAGGAAAGAGAAGTGCGGGCAAGCAACACGCTGGGTAGCATTATGAACAATATGGGAGTGGACATTTATGTGAACTCTTTCGATTCTCATGACATGCTATATGCCAATGCGTCTATGGCCGCCCCGTATGGCGGCATCAGGCATTTCGAAGGGAAGAAATGCTGGCAAGCGCTCTACACCGATAAAACGGGCGAGTGTGAGTTCTGCCCTAAAAGGCACTTGATTGATGAAAACGGCCAGCCCACCAGGGTTTACTCCTGGGACTATCAACGCCCGTTCGACAAATGCTGGTTTCGCGTGTTCAGTGCCGCATTCCCTTGGATAGACGGACAGATGGCGCACGTCATCACCAGTGTCGACATCGACCATCAGAAAAAGATAGAAGAAGAATTAAGGATAGCCAAGGAGAAGGCGGAGAATCTGGACCGCCTGAAGTCGGCTTTCCTGGCCAATATGAGTCATGAAATCCGTACTCCGTTGAATGCGATTGTTGGTTTTGCAAGTATGCTCGTTGAGGAAGATGACAAGAAAGAACGTCAGGGGTATATTGAAATCATGCAGGAGAACACAGAGTTGCTCTTGCAATTGATATCCGATATTCTGGATTTGTCGAAGATAGAGGCGGGGACGCTCGACTTCAATATGGGGTATCTGAACATCAAAGACTTTTGTGAAGACATACTTCGCGGTTATGAAATCAAGGAAGATAAGCCCGTGCCCGTATTGCTGGCTTCTAATTTGCCCGATTATCGTATTTATACAGATAAGAAGCGTTTGATGCAGGTTGTCACCAACTTTATCAATAACGCCCTTAAGTTTACGAGCGAAGGGCAAATCACTCTTGAGTATCACTTTAAGGAGGATACCAATGAGATAGAATTCTCCGTAACAGATACGGGTATCGGTATTGCTCCGGATGCGGTGGGGCAGGTGTTCGACCGCTTTGTGAAACTTAATACTTTTTCCAAAGGCACCGGTCTGGGATTATCCATCTGCCGGAGTATTATCGAGCATCTTGGCGGCACTATCGGGCTTGAGTCTGAGGTAGGCGTCGGTAGCCGTTTCTGGTTTACGCATCCTTGTGCCGAGTCGGCATAATCAAAGCTATTATTCATGAACTAAAAAATTAGTAGACCAATGAAGAACAAAACATGGAGATATTGGGTTGTTGCATCAATTGTATTGTTGCTGGTAGGTTGTGGCGGCGGTGCAAAGAAACAAACTAATGAGGAAGTAAGTATGGATAGTACAACTATGGCATGTGACGGTTTGAAAACCTTACAACTGGATGGAGTGAAGGTCACCTGGATACAGGATAATGCAAAAGAGCGTCTTATGGAGAGGACGCTTTTCGCCGATGCCAGTGATGAGCTGATAGATAGCTTGAAGTTGGCGGATGGGATACCTTCGTCCATGAGCACTTTTCTGGTAGAAACGGATGGTGTCCGGATTTTGTTTGATACGGGAATGGGAGCGCCGGATAGCCGTTTATTGTCGGGGTTGGCCTCTTTGGGAGTAACCCCTGCTGATATCAAGTATCTGTATCTCACCCACTTCCACGGTGACCACATCGGAGGAATGATGAAGGGAGATAGCATTGTCTTCCCTAATGCCGAGGTGTATGCATCGAAAGTGGAGTATGATGCCTGGCTCAAAATGTCTTCCGAGAGGAATGCGCAAGTGGTGAAGACCATGAACGCTTATAAGGACCGTTTGCACCTGTTTGAATTTGGTGAAACCTTACCGGGGAATGTGGTTACCATGAATGCGGAAGGGCACACTCCCGGCCATACGGTGTACCAGGCGGGCAAGCTATTGGTGATAGCCGATTTGATTCACGGAGCTGCTCTTCAATTGGAACATCCCGAAATCTGTGCCTCCTACGATATGGATAAGGATGCGGCGGTGAAGTCACGTAAACACTTCCTCCGGTATGCCAAGGAAAATGGATTGACAATGGCGGGAATGCATTTGCCGCCTCCGGGATTTAAATAGTACTTTCCGGATGGGACGTGATAGGGGGTGTTTCTTCACTCCCTTTTGACTTTTCCTCCGTTTTCGGGCGCTTGGCAGGGGAGGGCTTCTTCCCGTATTTGCGTTCTTTTTCCCAAGCGGCTTTTCTTGCTTCGTATGCTTCGTATTGCTTTTCTAAATAGTTGTCGGCCATGATTTTATTGTTTTAATTAGAGATTGTTCATCGTTGGGTGGGCAATGAAAACTCTTGCCAGTCATATTCCTCTCCGTTTTCGTCGGCTACGGCAATGCGGAAGATGACTTCTCCCGTCTTTATCCGTTCTCCGGCGCTGATGCTGGCGGTGTATTTCACGCCTTCGCGGGGAGCGATTTGTTCTATCATGACGGATGGCGAGATATAGACGTGCTTCATACCCGTGATTTCCGCCACTACCGGCACCACGTTGAAGGCGGTCCTGTTTCCCTCGTTCATAATTTCGAAGACGACTTTGCAATTCTCACCCGCATTGATTACGTGGTCGCGGCTATCGTCGATGAAACGTATATTGCGTATCTTCAGGTTGTTGATGGCGGAGGGGCGCGCTTCCGGTCGGGGATTATAGGTGGGCTGGGTTCTCTCTACCCGGTAGCTGTATTCTTCCGTTTGTTTGGGGGCGGTGGCGGCATTGGCAATGGCGGCTCCGGCAATGGTTCCCACAATAGTGCCGATGGCAGAACCACGGTAACCTCCTCTCCATCCTCGGTTGTTCTCGCCTATCAGCCCGCCGATGGCGCCTCCTACATTGCCTCCGATGGCGGCTCCCGCCAATACGGCGCCCGGGTCACCCGCCGCCATGCGGTTGGTGCTACATCCGCTACACAATATGGCTAATGCCAATATCCCTATAAAATGCATGCTAATCAGTTTCTTCATATCAAAATCCTATTTAGTATGTATATGTGCATTAGAACTCTGTAAAGGTATGGATAAAATTTTGTTTGCTGAAATGCGGCTTCTGTTTTTATTGTTCACTTTGGCTGGAAAAGGTGGTTTTATTGAACAAAAGTTCCTTAGAATATTGTGGAATCGGAGGATATAGTCTATTTTTACGGGAAATAAAATGTAAGGACTATGAGTACTTTCCGTTCCATAGAAGAATTAGTGAAGAGTCTTGAACGCGAGAAAGAACTACTGAAAGAAATGTTTGCCAAGCGGAAGTCGCTTTCGTTTCGCTATGATTATGCGCTTGAGATGACAGAGTATAAAGAAGAGCGTATCCGTTATCTGATCGACTACGGTGTAATACGTGACACGGGCGACTTTCTTGAAATGGAAGATCTCTATCTGAAGTTCTTTGAAGACGTGTTGGAAGTGAATGAAGAAATCAACGTGTCTTTTGTACAGGACTATCTTACCCGCCTCAATGAAAATATAGATTATTACCTGAAAGAGAGTAATGAAAAGCGCAAGTATAATTATCAACGCGAAGTGAAACGCTGCCTGAAAAACATTGCCCTTACCACCGTCCGCAATGTAATGGATCTGAAAAGGAACATGGATAATACTTACAAGAACGAACCCAACTACCAAATAAAAAAAGCGAAGTTGATGAGACTAAGCGAAAAACTTAAGAACATCTCTTTGCTGATAACTAAAAGTGAGGAGCTGATTGACAACCAGCAACCGGTCTTTTTCCGCGTAGCCATGGATGTGCAAATGCGGAATGTGGTGAGCGACGTCAAGCTGCAATTGAACGATTCTTATCATAATCTGCTCGAAATTCACCGGCAGATTGTCCATTACCTGAACCTGATAGACTATCAGAACCGTATCTTTGAAAAGATAAGGAAACTGAAGTATCTGAAAGACCAGTTCCTGTTGGAAGAGAACACGACTATCCGGCAAGTTGTTTCGCAACGTCATCCGTTATGGATGGAACCTCAGACCAACTACCGCATAAAATTGTCGATAGATTATCTGCGAACTTCGGATGAGGCTTTTCAAGCCGTCAGGAAGTTGGCAGCACAGCAAAAGAACAGGAAGCTTAGTCCGAAAAATCTGGCTGAAGCTATTCCCGAAGGGTATCTGGATAATCAGTCGCAACAGATTGACGCGATAAACCTGCGGGAAGTGTACAACGCTTTTATGGCCTCTGGGATACATCTGTTTGGTTTCGTGATGAACTATCGCTTTCGCAAGGAAGTATCTCGCGGAGATAAACTGATTTATTTTTGTCAGTTGGCTTCCCAATATGCTGATGAACTCAATTTTACGGAAAGCTATGAGTGCTCGGGCAATGTGGAATATCCTTTGATTTACGCCAAATAAAACTTTTTGAATATGAAATATACTGAAGAGATTTTCAATATACTTAGTAAAGGAGGGTTTATTTCCTCGAACAGTATTTCCACTCAGGTGAAGCGTTATTATGATGCTATTGAAGAAGATTTACCCGATTATTACGAATACTATCAGGGAATCGGACTTTATCTGGAAGGGGGAGACGGTTACTATCACTTTACGCGCAAAGAGGCGAAAGTGGATTTGGAGCGCAAATTGGAGGCTGCCTTGAAATGGATTGATTATATGAGTTTCTTGAAAACCTATCATTCGGTTTTCGGTCCCGGATTCCTGTTTCGTGCGGCTGATATTGAAATTCAGATCGGTTGTGATATGGAGTTGAAGGAGAAAGCTTCCAAACTGTTCTCCGACAAAAAGAAGCATGAGGAAGTAGTGGCTAAACTGATTAATGAACTGGAAAAGATGGGATTTATAGAAAAAGAAAATGAAGTGGACGGGACATACAAAGTGTTGACTGCTTTTCATTATATGGAAGAATTGATTGACTGTATCACTATATCGGAGGAGGTGCAAGATGAGATACCTGAATAAGATTATTTTTCTAAACAGTGCCCATATTCCTTATGCAGAGGTGAAACTGGATGGCAATGTACATTTCATTGGTACGCAGGGAGTGGGGAAGAGTACATTGCTCCGTGCTTTGTTGTTTTTCTACAATGCCGATAAACTTAAGCTCGGCATCCCCAAGGAGAAGAAGAGTTTTGATGCATTCTACTTCCCATATTCCAATTCTTACATCATCTATGAAGTGATGCGTGAGAATGGAGCCTACTGTGTGGTGGCTGCCAAATCGCAGGGGAGAGTGGCTTTCCGTTTTGTAGATGCTTCGTTTGAGAGGGATTGGTTCATCAATGAACATAATGAGGTGTATCCGGAGTGGGGGCGTATCCGCGAACGTATCGGTGGAAAACGCCAGATTACCTCGCAAATCACCGTCTACGAGATGTATCGTGACATTATCTTCGGCAACAACCGTAAGCAGGACATGACTCCTTACCGGAAATTCGCCATCGTGGAAAGTGCCAAGTACCAGAATATTCCGCGTACCATACAGAACGTCTTCCTCAACTCTAAGCTGGATGCCGATTTTATAAAAGATACCATTATCCGTTCCATGACTGATGAAGAGGTTTTTGTTGACTTGAGTTTTTATCGAAGCCAGATTAAAGAGTTTGAGCAGGAGTATAATGACGTGATGCTCTGGTTTACCAAAAACAAGAATGGCGAGATTCCCGTGCGGAAGATAGCGGATAAAGTGATAAATTCGTATCGTGACCTGATTTATTCCCACAAACAGATAGATGAGGAGCGTGCCGAGTTGAACTATGCAGAGAAACGGGCGTTGCAGGAAATCCCTCATATCAGAGAGAAAATAAATAAAACGGAGGTTGAGCGTGAGCGGTCTATCCGGCTGATTGATGAATTGAGAGAGAAATATAATAAGGAAAGAGATACTCTGGTTAGTGGCAAAGGTGGCATTGAGACGTTGTTGAAGCAGGTGCATGAAAAACGACTCCATTATGAACAAATCAACATAGAGGAAATAATAAAGCGGGTGGCACAGGAGGGATTACAAAACGGAGAATTGGTACGCATCTCGACCATGAAGGAAGAACTGACACGGGCCTATCAGGATGTGCTGTCCAAATACAGTTCGTTGTTTAAGAATCTGGATGCCGATTTGAGTTTGTTCGAAAATAATAAGCAGACTCAGATTCTCGAAAAAAGATCATCTGTTGCCGAACGTCAGGAGAAAGCTATGGCACAGTCTCGCGCTGAAGAGGATAAAGTGCGGGCGGCGTCTGAGGAAAAGCTGCAAACGGTGGAGCAACGATTGGCACAACTGCGTGGCGAGGAGATGCAGATGAAATTGAAGCAGCAGAAAATGCTTCATGAAGAACACTATAAGAAAGAAATTTCAGATTGTGAAGCTGGCATTGATGAATTGCGCAGAAGGGATAAGGAACTGGAATTGCAGATACGCCGGCAGCAAATGGACATCGGTCAACGGAGGAATGAATGTGAGCTAAAACGCAAAGAGTTGGAGATGGCGGCTCAGAGAAGCATGGATGCAGTGCGTAGGGAAAAGGCGGATGTTGAAGGACAGTTGCAGGCATTGGATGCATTGATAGAGAAGCGGGAGGGTTCTTTTTGCGATTGGCTGGAACAGCATAATCCCGGTTGGCGAGAAACGATAGGCAAGGTGGCGGACGAAGAGTCGGTGTTGTACAATCATGAATTGAATCCCCGTTTAACGGATGATGCTGGGACTTTATTCGGTGTTTCATTGAACTTGTCGGCTATTGAACGAAGCATCCGTACTCCCGAAGAGATGAAACAGGAACGGGCTGCGAAGCAGATCGTTTATCAAGAACATTGCAACCGACTGACACGATTGGCCGAGGAATTGAATGAAAATATAAGTTTCCTGGAGAAAAAGTATTCCAAACAAATCAGGGAAATGGCCGAGCAACAACATCTGATGGAAGCTGAACGAGGGCAAATTCCTTATAAGCTAAAGAATCTGCAAGCGGATCATGCCACTTGGAAAACGAAGGAAGAAGAGTGGAAAAGAGTACGGATGGAAGAATTTCAGGCTGGTCTGAATGAGATTGCTCATCGGTTCTATCTGGCGGATGAAGAGAAAAAGAAATATCTGTCTGAGCGTGAGAAACAGTTGAAGGCTTGCCAGAAGAACTATAAAGATGCCAAGACAGAGCTTCAGCTTGAACTGGACCATTATGTTGACGAAGTTCGGCAGGAGATTGAACATCATAAGCAATTGATTGAAGAGCAGAAGAGAGAACTCCGGCAGGCACAGGATGCTGAACTGAATGGCAAGGGAGCTGATGTGGCAACCATTCGTAAATATGATGAGAGGTTGGCAGAGATCAGGGAAGAATTGAGGTATATCAGCGAGCATCGCAATCAGGTGGCTTATTATGAAAAGGATAAGCAAGAACTCTTTGATAAAGAACCTGTCATGCGTAGCCGGAAGAAAGAATATGAGACTAAACTTTCGGCTTTGGACGAGCGGTTTGCACTGCGACGGGAGAAACAACAAAACGGGCTGAAAGAAATAAATAGTGCGCTGGAAAAGCTAAAGCAGGAATTGCATATATTAGAAAGCGGATTAGCGGAAGCAGATGCCTTTTTGAATGACGAAACTTTTTGTCCGGCCGGAGCGATGGAAGTGGGAGAGAAGCCTACCAGGAAAAACTGTGATACTCTTGTGAAGGAACTTAAGTCGCTCATAGTCTCTTTTATCAGAAAGACGGAAGATTTCAAGAAAGCCGTGATGCAATTCAAAGGTTATTTTTCTGCGAAGAATACATTTCATTTCCGTACTGAACTGATTGGCGAACAGGATTACTATGACTTTGCTTCGAACTTATGCGAGTTTGTAGATAATGATAAAATTTCTGATTATCAGAAGCATATCAGTGGACGATACACTGATATTATCCGGCGTATATCGAAAGAGGTGGGAGACTTGACCCGAAATGAGAGTGAGATTCGTAAAACCATTGGTGATATCAACGATGATTTTATAGAGCGGAACTTTGCCGGGGTGATAAAGGAAATATCCCTCCGTCCCTTGCCAAGCAGTGACAAACTGATGCAGTTGTTACTGGAGATAAAGAAATTCAGTGATGAGAACCAACATAATATGGGAGAAGCGGATTTATTTTCGCAGGCTTCCCGTGAAGATGTCAATGCGACAGCGGTACGTTATCTGTTGTCGTTCATGAAACATTTATTGGACGATCCGGGCAGAAAACAATTGGCTTTGTCGGATACTTTTAAATTGGAGTTTCGGGTTAAGGAAAATGATAATGATACGGGATGGGTGGAAAAGATTGCCAATGTGGGTTCTGATGGAACGGATATTCTGGTGAAGGCTATGGTAAATATTATGCTTATCAACGTGTTCAAAGAAAAGGCGTCCCGTAAGTTCGGTGACTTCAAGATACATTGCATGATGGATGAGATAGGTAAATTGCATCCCAACAACGTGAAGGGAATTTTGGACTTTGCCAATTGCCGGAATATCCTGTTGGTGAACAGTTCGCCTACTACATATAATGTGGAGGATTATAAATATACTTATTTATTGAATAAAGATGGGCATTCTAATACGCAGGTGGTGCCTTTGTTAAAATATAGTAAGGCATGAGAAATGGGAAAGAATATGTTATGACCGTGGCTGCGGCGCGTAAGGTTGCGCGGATGTTGAACGGTGAATCGGTGGGGTATTCCTCGTTTCCTGCATCACTGGCAGAAGAACTATTGGAAGAAGGTGTTTTGGTGCAAAGTTCTTATGGGAGGCGTGGCAGTTATCGGATATGTGATGTGGAAGGATGTCGCACTTTTCTGGCCCAACGTTATTCCATAAGCGGGAGTTTGGAGGAGTGGATTGAGATGATGTCTCGTCAGGAGGCGGTATCTCGTGCGGAGCAGGTGGCGATGGCAGGCAATTCTAAAGTTCGGAAAACTCGTGGGTTTAAAGGGTTTCTCGTAAATAGTTATAGTCCGATAGAGGCAACTTTGTGTGAGGAGCCGTTAGTGATTGAGCCTGTGCAGGGTACTTCTATTTTTATAGAAGATTATGAGCACTTTCGAATTCCCGATGATGTGGTTGTGGTAGGAATGGAAAATGGAGAGAATTTTCAGCGGATTCGTGGGCAGCAATATTTATTTGATGACTTGAAAGTTCTTTTTGTGTCCCGTTACCCTCAATCAACAGATTTGCGTACTTGGGTTGCAGATGATTCCTAATCGTTATATTCATTTTGGTGACTTTGACCTGGCAGGGATTGACATTTTTCAGAGAGAGTTTTACGCTTTTCTGAGAGAACGTTCTGAGTTTTTTATCCCGGCAGATGTAGAGGAACGGCTGAAGAATGGTAATCGTAAGCTTTATGATGTGCAGTATGCCCGGTATAAATTTATGGATATTATGGATGAACGATTGTTGCCTCTTGTTGAGATGATCCATAGATATGGGAAGGGATATGAGCAAGAGGGGTATATAATCGGGTAACGAGAGATGGCTGATTTTGATAATAACAATAACTAGAGTCAATATTTTATGATAACAATATCTAACTTTGAAAAGTATGTTCTTCCGCAGATTTTGGTGCGTGGTGAAGACTATTATGAATCCGGCGCTGTGTTAGAAATCGAAGAGGAATCTACGGGTGAATGGATTGCAACAGTTTGCGGTACGGAGAATTATGAGGTAACTGTATCGATGGAAGGGAATGAGATTGTTGCTTGGGAGTGTGATTGTCCCTACGATGGAAATATTTGTAAACATGTGATAGCTACGCTTCTGGCAATTCGTGACAGTCGAGGCAAAGCCGGTCGTTTCTTGTCAGCTAAGGAAGCAAATACACAGTTGGGGTTGTTGGGAAAGAGTATGCCCCAAATTGTGAAGGATAAAGAAATAGAACAAATCCTTTTGTTTGCGGAATCGGACAAGTTATCCGATTTTATTCTGAAATATGCTGCTTCACATTCTGATTTTAAGTCAGCTTTGGTTGAGGCTTTTTTGCCGAAAAGACCGGCGAAAAAGGTGGACTATCGAAATGAAATAGAGAGTTGCTTTAATTCTTCATATAGAAAGTACTCTAAGAAAGGACGATATTATGAACCTGAGCTAGACTGGAATGAGATATCTGATAAAGTAGATGGATATTTGGCTAAAGCCACTCTGTTGTTTCAACGGGAGGCTTTGGAAGAGGCGGCAACAATTGCTCTTCAAGTACTTCGCTCTATAGGGGGGAATTATATTGACGAAGACTTTTTATATAATGATGGTGATATTGATTTTGGTATCATTTGTGAAGATGCCGGAGATTTATTACTCAAAGTAGTTCAGCATTCGGGTGCATCACAGGCATTGAAAGAGAATGTATTGAATGAAATTATCCAAATATCCAAACTGGCAACATATCGTGAATATGAAATCTTCGATATGGATGAATTGGTGCAACAGATTATGCTTTCAGTGCAATCTAAAGAGGAGGCTTTGTTGAGTGTGGATAAGCTTATAAAGGAGAGAACAGAACGTTGGGACCTCTATAAGTTAGTGCTTCGGAAAATAGAAATATTGAAAGAATTGGATAAGACAACTGAGGTTGAAGCTACTATATCTGAATTTCTTTATTTACCTGAAATCAGACGACAGGAAGTTGCAAAGCTACTGGATGAAAAATGTTATGAGAAGGCTATCTGTATGCTGAATGAAGGAATAGTGATAGCTGAAAGAGGAGGAAATCTTGGCACATTAAGAGAATGGCAGGAACAATTACTTTTCATTTATGAAGAAGTGCATGATGTGGCCAAGGTCATTGAAATGTGCCAGTTATTGTTTATTCATACGAATGGAAGTTTGGATTATTACCATAAGCTTAAGTCGTTGATATCTTCCACGGATTGGAAGGAGTATTTGAGTACATTGATGCAAGAAACGACTTTCTATGATTACTGGGGGAGTGGAAATAATAAAGCAGATATTTATATAGAAGAAAAAGAGTATGATAAATTATTTAGCTTTTTGTCTGCTGTGAAATACAGGCGTTTAGACGCTTTAGTGCAGTATGCTTCCCATCTGAATGCCACCCATTCTTCTCAAATACTTTCTTTGTTTACGGATGATCTTCGCGTTTATGCGGAGAAAAATCTGGGACGGAGTCATTATGAGTACATAGCTCGGGTGCTACGGGGTATGCGGAAATTGAATGGCGGGAAGGATGTTGTGAAACAATTGGTGGAAGAATTCAGGGTTTTGTATAAACGTCGTCCGGCGATGATGCAGGAGTTGGGAGAGTTCTAGCCATATCTTATTTGCCTGTTATCTTTTATTCGAACTTGTCGGAAATGAAAGCAGACTATCTACTAAACGACAGTCTGCTTTATCTTCTTTATAGAGTCTTCATTTGGTATTTGTTCCTGCTCTAACCGAAAATTGTTTTCTTGCAAGAAACGATATAGGTCATACTCTTCCAAAGTTAATTGAGGTAATGTTTGCAATAAAGCCGGTGTTCCCTCTTTTACCAAGTGTCGATAAGTATGGAATGTCTCCCAGTCCATCATCAGTGCAATTGCGGATGGGTAATAGCTGCGGAACTGGTTGAGAATTTGCAGCCCCTGCGCATCTAAATCTCCCCAATAATAGTTTTGTACATGAGTCATCCATGGAATCTCTTTCAGGAAACTGATGTTGAAGCCTCCCCCGCTCCATACGGCAATACTGTCAGGTTGCAGTGGTAAGGTTAGGAAATTCATTTTATTTTCCATGATAAATACGTATTTACAAGCGCAGTTCAGACGTTGGAAATCTGGTAATGGAAGAGATACATCTGTCCAGCAGAAGCCTGGAGCCAAGGTACTGTCCAGAAAACGTATGCGGATTAATGGTTCGGCACATTTCAGTCCATACCGTTTTTCGAATGTTTTTTCATTGAGAGTGATAGTAGATGCGGGTAATAATTCATCGAGTAAGGATTTGAGTAAATCCTTGTTTTCTTCGATGTATTTGGTGTGTACCTCAATTGGCAACTCGCGGATGTAAAGATGAGGGCGGGGATGTTCTGTAAAGTACTTGCATACCTTGATTGTATCTCTCCATGTGTCGTGACTGATAAGTCGGAGAGGATTTCTTTGACTCCATTCAATAAGCTGCGGCATTTCATTGGTGATTAGTTGCCAATTTCGGATGAATATATCCAATTCGTTTCGTTTGCGAGTAATATGCAAGTAAATCTCTAAAGATGGAATTTGTATGCAAGTCGGAATGTTTTGAATTCCAATCTTTTCAAAACTCTTTTCTGTCATCTCTACTGTGTATCCCCATAGGGATGCACCTTTTTGTAGTTCTGCGATAGAAGCTTTGTATTCTGTCAGTTTTAGCAGAATATCTTTGGCTGTTATCTTTCCTATGCGACTAATTTCTTTCGGAAAGAAAGATTCTCCTGTCGTGATTGACAGGAGTAACTCTTTCCACCAACTCAGGCTTTGTTTCTTTATGTCTTGTGGTGTAATCATTGGATAATTTCTATTAGTGAGTGATGCTGTTTTTTCTCTGCTTTATACTCTTCAATGCTTAAATTGCGAATCTGCGACTCATTGCCTTCCGGATTAGATACATAGTGTACGGAATGGATATAATTCTCAATGACATGTATTTTCTGCATGGGAGTGACAATCAACAGTTGCAGATTCAGCTTTTTGAATAAATCAAGTCCGAATTGTGTACTTTCATCGTCACCACGTCCGAAGGCTTCGTCTATGACTACAAACCGGAATGATTGGCTTCGCTCTTCCTGATAGTTCAGTCCAAATTGATAGGCGAGGGCAGAAGCTAGAATGGTATAGGCCAGTTTTTCTTTTTGACCGCCCGACTTACCGGAAGTACCGGCATAAAACTCTTTCTCTGCATCATCTGCACGATAGCGTTCACTGACATTGAAGAGAAACCACTGGCGTACGTCTGTGACTTGTGTGGTCCATTCAATATCCTTGTTCTCATTGCTGCGGAACCGGTTCAGAATGCGTTGTACTTGTTCAAAACGTTCCTCAGTATAAGCATCATCTGTACTGAGGATATTGTTGTAGCAAGCTTTCAGATCTCCTTTGAAGTCAAGGATTTCTCGGTTGGGATTGGTTACGGCTTGTAGTTTGATGTAAGTATCTTTGTTGAATTCGATAGCTTCCAGATGTTTATTGATTATTCCTATTTTTTCCTGAATCCGCTTGGCGTGTAAATCAAGTTTGCTGTCGAAGGTAACAATGCTTTTTATTGTATCCTGATTTAATAGGACTTTTAGTTTAGCCTCGTGTGCAGGTAGTCCTTCTTTAACTACTTGTTGGAGAATCTTCAGATATTCTTTCCGAGCTTCAATATCTTCAGGTAATTCCAAGGCATCAAAAGGAAAAGCGTTTCGATAGTCACGCATGATTTGGGTTATTTTTTCTCGTGTCGTATCTCGCTTTTTCTGTATGTTCAATCGCTTGCCTGATAGACTTTTAGATAGCTCCGCTTTTAAATTGTCTATGTTGCCGAGTGTATAAGAAGTGTCAGGCTGTGCTGATTCTATTTTAGAATAAAAGATGCTTTTGTCCTCCGGCGAACAAACAATTGATTGCAGCTGTAGTTCCGGTAATTGATTATGGGCTGTTTCTATTTGATTATTCAACCGTCCGCGGTTATCTTTTAGTTTATCTATGTGATTCCTTAATTCACTTTCTTTGTATTCCATTTGTTTCTGTTGTTCTGCCAGTGTTTTTATCAGATTATTGCTTTCTGATAACTCTTGTTTTTCCTTTTGTAGGTGGGATATATGTTCTGTTTCTTGCTGCCAGTTCAGCTCATTCCAATCTTGAAATCTTTTTATTTGCATTAGTGATGACAAGGTGGCATTGCACAAATCAATTGCCTTTGATTTCTCTTTAATTTCGTTTTTTTCTATTTCATATCGAGATAGAAGCGATTTCAAGTAGGCTTGAATGGCCTGTATTTTCTCCTTGTTGCTCCAGCCCAATATGAAATTTCTGCGATCCCAGAGGTCTCGGCGGTCATCTTTCACATGTCGCAAGCGGCCGGTTTTTATTTGTCCTTCTTTCGTGATTCCATCGCTGACATTTTGAAACTCATTTAAAGATACGCATTGTAGATTGAAACGACGTACCAATTCTTTTTCCAGCCAGTTGTGGAATGGAGTATTTGACTTTATATTGATTTTGTTGACTGCTGATGAGGGTGATAAATCTTCAACGAGCGTGTTGTATTGTTTGCTCTCTTCGGGAATGCGGAAATATTCCAGACGGATTCCTTTATGTCGATTATCCTGCAGCTTATTGGCGTTTATGAACCCTGATACAATGTGATAATATCTGTCGGGGACTAACATGCTGATGCCAAATCCTCGCAATAATCGTTCCAAAGCTCCTTCCCATTCTTTATCTTCAGAGCGAACTTGTAACAGTTCGCCCACAAAAGGAAGTTCTTCTTCGCAGATGCCCAAATGTTCAACCAATTGTTTTCTTATCTCCAATATGCCGGAGGGTAATTGGTTGGAGCGTGTTTGAAGAGACTCTATTTCTGACTTTTGTATTTCTATTTCTTGTTCGGTATTGAGATGCTCAGCTATCCTTGAACCTTGCAAAGTGGTCAGTTTTTCCCTCTCTTTCCGCATCTCCTCCTGCTTTTTTTCGGTACTTTTTAAATTGCGATAGAAGGTTTGTTCAGTGTTGGCTGTGGGGAGTCCGCATTGCAGGGTTAGTTGGAGATAATCTTCGTGTTGCTTCTTTTTATCTTGTCGAGCTTTAGTGGCTTGCGCTATTTCTACTTTTATCTGATCCAGGCGTGCGCCTCCGTTATCACGGATGGCCTGCCGAAGTTCATTGATCGTATTGCGACATGTATCAAGTTCAGCCTCTGCTTGTTTGATTTGACTTTCCAACTGCACGAGTTTGCGCTTGCAATTGGCAATCTCTTTTTGCAATAGATTTATTTTTTTATCGGCAAAGTAGGATGGTATAACATCCGATAATAATACCTCAATTTCGTGCAACAGTTCTTCTGTCTGAGAGTAGTCATGGTCCAGTTCGGTCAAAGGATTTAGAATATCCCGTTGCTTGCGGGCTTCCATTACGGCTGCATGTGCTTGATGTAAGTTATCGAACCGTTTTTTCAGTTCTTCTATCTGTTCTTGTATATTGGTTGGTTCCAGCATTTGTTCGCGCACAAAGCTAGTAAGGCTACTTACAGATTTCATAGAAACTGTTTGATAAAATAGTTCGATTGCTTTGTCGGAATTCATGCCGAATAACTGGCGGAACCGCTGGCTGTATCGTGAGAAGTTATCATCAAATATTTCGATGTGGTTATTGGTACGCAGTCTTCTCTTCAGTTCTTTAATGTCCGTAAATCCAGAGAAATGCTCTTTGATACTGAGCGGCTCGCTTCCAATCAGTAATAATTTGCGAACATTACTGTTGTTTTCAATCCAAAAGAGTTGCGCTAAGGAAGTGTGTATGTTGTATCCTTCATTATAAAAATTGGCGATGATTACTGTAAATGTAGCTTCACCAGCTTTTATATATCGCAGAGAAACGGCTTTACTGCCATTGGTCAGTTCGTCACTTTTGGAACTGTAGTTTCCTTTGATGTATGAGGCCAGATTACGCTCTTTGCTTTCGGCACCGGCTGCTTTGTTGAATGTGATGCGGTTATATGGTACCAAGAGGCAAGTCAGAGCATCAACAACGGTCGATTTCCCCGATCCTACAGCACCGGTTAGCAATGAGTTTTCACCTTCTGGAGTGATTTTCCATATCTTGTTATTAAAGGTTCCCCAGTTTAATAATTCCATGTATTGCAGGCGATGGCCTACTTGCTCGATTTTATTCTTCATTTCTTTGACTGTTTTACATATTCTTTATATCGTTCTAACCACTCACTGACTTGGTCTGCATTAATAAATGCTTTAATAATACGATTGACTTCGTATTGTTCTTGGTCTGTTTTCATTTGGCGTAAAAATCCTTCGTCTATCACTTTTCTGACGGCACTGTCTATCTGCTTTTGGGTATTTACTTCATTGGTGTTCTCTTTCAAGTGCAACTTCATCAGATTGTCAATCTCTTCGCGGCTCAGTATGGCCTTGGTAGATTCTCCTTCCTGGTCATTTTCTATCAGATGTTTGCGTAGCAACAAGCAAAGGAGTGAAACGTGAAAAGTGAGCGGTCGTCGTCTGATTAACTTTGGGGCAGTTTCCTGTTCCGGAGATTCTTCCTCACAGGTTGTCTGCAACTGTTGCTGTTTTAGATAAGCATAGCCTTCTGCCTTGTCGATAATGACATCCAGATGGATATCGGCAAAATAATTTCGCACATCCCGTTCATGTTCGGGTTGCATCAACGTGTTCCATATTTCTTCTTGATGGCTATATACAATACCTTTTAATAAGGCTATCAGTACGTTGGAATAAGTCTTTCTCATTAGCTGAATATGATTTTAGGGATTTTTACTTTAAATATTTGTCCGGTTTGTGAATTGCAGATTTGTATTTCTTCTTGTTCGCTTGTAGAAACCGAATGTCGTTCTCCGTTTTTAGTTGCAATGTCCAGATAGGCTACTACTTCTGCCACTCCTTTTTCAATTGGATGCACCTTTATTAATTCCTGTAAAGAGACTTGAGGTTGATATCTGAGCAATTGCCTGATATTTTCTTTTAGCTTAGGAATATTTATCTCAAATTGTTCGTACAACAATTCATTATCACCGGATGCTTGCCCTTCTTGTAACTGTTGCTTTTTGAATTTGACTTGTTCGGGAGGTGAGAAAAGTGGTCGGTCACATATAAGATTGATGCGGATGATATCTTCAACTTCCAATGCCGGGAGTCTGGTAAAGTCAATCTCCGGATGTTCGAAGATTAATTTGAGTCCTTCGTCTATCTGTTCGTGAATTCGCTTGTTCTCGAAAAAAGACTTATGTTCCAGATATTTACGCAACTGATTCCAAAGTGAATTCGTTGTTTTGTTGGTGCGATCTCCCGCTTCTATCAGGCTATTTCTTAATAATTCCATACGGAAATTATCATTTCTCATCTTTTGCACAACAGGTATATTGAGCATGAGTTCAATTAACTTTTCAAGTTCAACTTGCTTGGATTGTGATAGCAAAAATTCCCAGAAGGCAGTGAAACTCTTACCTTGGTCGGTTTGTGTCAGAAAGTCTTGTTGTTCAAACAAGTCTGATAGAACTTCTCCTTTCGACTGGCTGGTGGTAATGATTTGTCTTCTGAAATTACGGTTCAGGTCCCTGAAGTTCTGTTCTACTTCCCTGAAATCTGCAAGCAATGACTTCGCTGTATCTTCTATCAAGAAATACTCCTCCTTTATTTGTCGTTCGTTCAGCATTTCCAGTTTGCCAGCCTTGATATCCTCAATATCCTGTTCTAAAATCCGCTTCTGTGCTTCTAGTTGGGCTAATCTTTCCGAAGCATTCATTTGAGTTTTACCTACCAACCTTTGCATTCGTTCGAAAAGATATTTCAGGCGTGACTCAGTACCGATAAATTCTCGTTTCTCCAGACTGTCAATCCACTTGAATATCAGTTCCGTAGCTGGTGTCAATTCATAAATAAATTCGTCTGTTTTTCCTGGATATTTGCGAAGAAAGCCTGCGTTACTCCAGTCGGTCAGATATTCAGTCGGCGGTTTGGGATAGGTTTTATTCGGTTCATTCAGTACATAGAGAATATCTGAAAGGCGGCTAGACAGTTCTTTTTCAAGAATGCCACCTTCCTCCTGATTGGAGAACTCCTCCTTGAAGGTAGAGAATAGAAAGCTGATAATAAGTGGGGCATTATCAGCTTTCAATAATCGGATAGAAGTATGGTTTTTAAGCAGTTGGCTTATATATTCATAAGTCATATACGATGGCTTTTTATGGTGGAACAATATGGAGCTTCTCTACTTGTTATCGTTACATTTTTTAATATATATAATGACTCCAATTTGGTTTTCCGGATGCTCGTCCTGCGAAATCCGGTTAATTCGCGCTTCGAATATACCTGTATATCCCTGTTCGCAAAGTTTACTGATTTCCTTGTTTTTATCACGGGGGATAAAACCTAACTTGTAATCTTTGTAATAGATAGCTACTGCATAGGGGGCAAATTTGTTGTCTTCTTCTCTTCTCAGTTGCAGTTTAGTTCCGATAATGAGTTCCTGAAAAGCCAATGTTCCATCCCAATAGGTGAAACCGGCAATGTCGAAATTAATGAAATGTCTTCTTTCCATAACTTTGTATTTTGAGTATGATGGTACAAAGGAACGGACTTGTTTTGACAGGTTCTGTCACAAATCTATTTTTTTAGGCTTGTATGAGTGAATTTATATACTTAGAAGCATATTTTTTAATGTATTCTTTCAATTCCGGTGAGTCTATTAGTTGAATATCGGCAGCCAAACCAAGGACAAAGCGTGTGACGCCGATAAAATTACTGACTTGTGTTTTCAGCAACCAATGGTCGGGTGATATTTGTTGTGTGTCTTGCTCTGCTAATGGGTATTCTTCGATAAGCAGATTATAAGCCCTTCGGGTTAGTTGTAATGTAATGGGGAATTTGTCTCCTTTGTAACTGCTCATGCGGAATATATCCGTGAAACCTTCCAGATGTGATTCTTCATATTTCCAAGTGGTGGTGGTGACTTCGACGGATTCAATACGTGAAATGCGGAATAGTTTATTGCGTTGACTATCCGGTTCATAACACCATATTTCTACATAATTGGTGGTGAAAGCAAAAGGCTCCACATATCTGTCCGTAATGGTTTGACCGTGAGCGGATGAGTAATTGTGTAGAATAACCATCCTTTTCTGTTCATGAGCATCAATCAGGTTTCGAATATTATCAGCATCTCTTCCTTTAATGACAGAATCTGCAATGATTTTACTATTATAGACGGACGCCAATTTCCGTTTTAAGTTTTGTTTTATTAAATTATTGTTATCAATAGCTTCAATCACTTGATGAATCATGTATGCCTCTTCCTTACTGAAGTGAATGAGTTGGGAAATATCTTTAAAGAAGGGTGATTCTTTACCCATTCGTATATGAGATCCTTCTTTGTAAATAGCAAATCCGGCAGCTTTGAATGTATCAAGATAGCGATAGATGGAACGAGGAGATGTTTCCATACGTTCGGCCAGTTCATCTACTGTATATCGGGTGTTGGCTGTTAGTAGCATCATGAGATGCAGCAGTCGTTCGAGTTTGGGTTGGTCCATTGTGTTTTTTTGTTTTAAGTTGTTGGATGATAGATCCTTTTAATGCGTAAATGTAGATATTATTTCTCTGATTTTTAGAATAAACTATTATATTTGTCGCAGAAACTTTATACTCGTAAGAAGAAGCGTAAAGGTGAGGATTTAGCGGTTCAAATTGCTAATTTTCGTCATTAAAAAGCCCTTTATCCTTCAGACGTTTTAGCTCCTTGTCAAAGTCTGACAAATATTCACGATCTTGTATGAGTTTAAATTTCTCATATTCACAGAAAGCTTTCGTTTGTGCTTCCTCATTAGATATTGTGCCGGAATGTTTTAGAACCTCATAGTCGCTTATTGCTAGGAAATTGCTTAATTTGTTTTTCCAATCATTCATGGTCGTGATGAGCTGTTGCTCTGCTCTTAGCTCTGCAAAATCGAGAAAAGCGGATGACAAACGTTCTAACTGTGATACCTCTTTGTCTGACAGATAATTTTTGGCAACTATTGTATCTGACTTTTGTATTCTTCCATCAGGGGCTTTCTTCCACGTAGTCAACCCCATGTGGGGCATTTCAGCATCAGCACGATTGTAGATTAATTCTGCTGCTGTATGGTGGGTTACTGCCCAATGCATCATATTTTGTACCATTTTGAAAAACAGTTTGGTTATTTCTGATTTAGCATCGTAATCTGCACTACATTCAGCATATACATCTGTTATTTTCTGGTAATACCTGCGTTCGGAAGTGCGGATTTCACGGATACGTTGCAGTAAATCATCGAAATAATCTTTTCCGAAATGGCGGCCTTGTTTTAAGCGTTCATCATCCATAGCAAAGCCTTTGACGATAAATTCCTTTAGAACTCCGGTAGCCCAAATTCTGAATTGAGTGGCTTGGTAACTATTTACCCGGTACCCTACAGCAATGATTGCATCAAGATTATAGAACATAGGAGAACGTTCAACTTCTCTTTCTCCTTCTTGCTGAACTATCTGAATTTTTCGGATAGTTGCTTCTTCTTGCAATTCTCCAGACTCGTATATTTGTCCTAAATGATAATTGATTGTCTTTACATCTACTCCAAAAAGAGCAGCCATCCGCTTTTGAGACATCCAGAAGGTTTCATTATTGAATATCACTTCTATTTTTACTTCTCCCTGACTTGTTTTATAGAGTAAGATATTGGAGGATAGATTATTGGAGGTTAGCTCAAATAAACTTGTCTGATTTTTGAAAAAGATACGCGCTTGTTGTACTAATGCTTTCTTGGAGTCTGCATTTTCGGCAATGATAAGACAAGCCATTCTTGATAAATGGAAGTTTTCTACATTTCTGTATGCTCCGGAACCAAGTTTAACCATTTCTACAGTAAGGTGAAAATGGTCGTTTATATCCATTCCTTTTGCTTGAGCAATCGCAATAGCTTTCTTTACTACAGAAGCAAATCTGTAATAGGTCGTATAACCCATAGCTCCACATAAATCACGCGAAGTCCAATATTCCTTTCCATTTTGACTGTACTTCTTTATTAGCTCAAGTTGAGGCTTCATTTCAGGTATCTTGTTCTCTCCCATATGTGTTAACTATTTAAATCATTAACTTTTAACTCACCAGACATGAGTTTGGCAATAATGTATCACGAATCATTGATAATCGCATATTTTGAAACGAAATTTAGTACAACTTACTTGTGTACATAATGCTACAAAGTTAAGAAAAAGAATTTACTATATGAAGGAAGAAAAAGAATTTATCTGTTTTCAATAGATATAGTTTATCTTATTGCATCCTCACTATGTAATACTCTGTTCTCCTCCTTTTTTCTTTAACCTATGATCTAACACAGTAATGAATCTTTTCTTTTCGGAGATGTTTTTAATATGTTCGCATCTGTCATATTCTGTATTATACAACAAAGGCTTGCTGCTCTATTTTCTTTCCACCTTCTTCACCCACAGGAAATAACTCTTCAACAATGTCTCTTCCGGTATAAGTTCCCTCATCCCGTGCTCTTCCAGATACAGCTCCGTGGCCCTTGTGAACATCATCCCGTTCTTAAACTTGTTCCTTCGCAGGAAGCGGTAATAATCCATTCTCATTTCATAGTTGATTTCCTGCTCCAGAACCTTCACGGCCTCCTCTCCCAGATAATTATAAGTCCTCGGGTCTTTCCCCACGCTGGGGCAGGGCAGGGAGAGGGTGACATTCCCCCGGTCCCGCCACGACACACCCTTTGGGCGGGGAGTGGTGAGCTGTAGCAGGCAACTGTAAAGATTCTGATTTTTGGTAAAACGGATGGCACCTTCCACTGTGCAGTGCGCGTATGCGCTTTGCAGGTAAGCCGCGAGATAGGGCTTCACCTGAATGGTAACTGTAATCATTATGTATATTGTTTTGAAGTGAAAAATATTTCCATACGTTTGTGTCCCTGTGGCGGGGACCGTTCCTCGGAGCAGTGGAAGAAGGCAGATGTGTTACTCCGGCAAACGATGGAAAATCCAATGATTACGGTATGTCGATGTTGCTCTACGACCTGCGGGTCGTTTCTCTACGGGGAAGGGTGCCTTGCCCGTAGAGGAACGCGCGGTTCCTCTACGGGTCAAAGCACCCGCCTCTGACCTTTGGTGCAAATATCTGTCAAATTAACATCTCTGACAAGACTTGAATGCAGTGGTTAAAGATAGTATTGTAACGAAACATTTGTCTTTACCGCCTGTTTGTGACGTAGTATATGCGCGTGCGACAACGTGCGAAAAAATGAATGAATATGAAAACAGTCTATTTAAACAAATTTATGAGTTCGGTGGTCGCTGAACTCGAAATGAACGGGCAGTACGGCACCGCCCATGTATGCGGCAGCGTGTTGCGGTCGGTGATGGCTTTCGACGGCGAGGGGCTGCCCGTGTCCGGCATCACACCCTTGTGGTTGAAGGCGTATGAGGGTTACCTGCTCCATAAGGGTGGGAAGGGTCTGGCGTGGAATACCGTCTCCACCTATATGCGTATGCTCCAGGCGGTTTATAACCGGGCTGTGGTCCGTAAACTGGCGGCTTTCATCCCCCACCAGTTCCGTGACGTGTTCACCGGGCGCAAGGCGGACCACCGTCGTGTGCTGGAACGGGACGATATGCAGAAGTTACTGGTGGAACGGGATCCTGACATCACTTCCCCCGGCATGGCATGGGCACGCGCGTGCCTGGAACTGATGTTCCGTTTCCACGGCATGCCCTTTGTGGACCTTGCCCACCTTCGGAAGTCCGATCTGAAGGACGGTTATCTGACCTTGCGCCGCCGGAAGACGGGTATGCCGCTATCCGCCCGTGTGGACGGCCGTGCCATGCAATTGCTGGAACGCTACCGGAACCGGGACGACACTTCGCCCTACCTGCTTTGTTTTCTGGACGGGAACCTGGAGGGTATGGCCGCTTACCGGGATTACCAGCGGATATTGCGGCTGCTTAACAGCAGACTGCGTGCGCTTGCCCTGTGGAAGAAGGTACAAGGCAAAGTGACTTCGTACAGTGCGCGGCATACATGGGCTACGGTGGGCAGGTATTGCCACATTCCCATCGAGGTCATTTCCGAAGGGCTGGGACACGCTTCCGTAACCACCACCGAAGGGTATATGAAAGGGTTCGGGAATAGCCGGATGGACCGGGCGAATAAGGTTATAATGAATTACATATTCAAGGGGTGACCTAATACGGTGTATGAATGGTAATTCGTTGATATGTAGTGTAATGTGAAGGGATTACCTTGTAGGTAACGGAGATGTGATTGTGGCGCAAAAGTAGATAATATATTTCTAACTCCCAAGAGAAAGATGTTTTATTTGCCTGTTTACATGGATTAATTAACCGACGATTTATATTAGGAAACAAATACTACAGGTTCTACAAGTTTCTTTTTCAGCATACGGGATGGGAAGGGGTTTTCTCGACCTGCCCGTGCAAATCCGTATATAAATTCCCTTACCCGTTTCCTAAATTCGAAGACGGGAACAGGATATTGTACACCGCGAGCCGTATGTACGTATAAATTCTTGTATATACCGGACTTTTATGAGCCTTGTCCCTTATCGTATCTGTGTGTATCCGTTACCTACAAGGTAATGCCGGTGCATATGATGGATAAAACCCAACAAATATCATGATAACACCCATGACACAAGCTGCCATCGCAGTACTCAACGACATCTATGCGGGAGGCGACACCGCCCGTACGGACGCCTGCCGTCTTACAGAGCAAGACCTGGATATCCTGCTGTCGAAGCTTCTAAGAGCCGGACTTATCAAACTGTCCGAGCGGGGAGAATCCCGTAATATACGGTCGTACAGTCCCGCGCGTGAATCCTCCGATGTCTCCCTTCTCGACATCCTCGAAGCCACTGGCGAGCATCTGAACTGCAACCATCCCACTACTGAAGAGTTCCACATGCGCTACGGTAAAGCCGCGCAGAAACTCGGTATAGTAAACTATATCACGCGTGAATATCTGAAGGAAATCAAGCTGTTTGAGTTGTAAACGTAATCCGAAGAATCCTTTGAAAAGTATCGCTTACATACTGCCCCTGTTCCTGCTGCTGTCCTGCCTTGCAGACCTGCATTCCCAGACCTTTGCCGTGAAGAGCGACCTGCTGACGGGAGCGCTTTCCTCGCCCAACCTTTCCGTGGAGGTCAAACTCTCCGAGCGGTTTACGCTGGAAGCCGGTTTTCACTACAACCCTTTTCCGGCAGGTGGTGACAAGCGCTGGAAACACTGGCTCATACAGCCTGAGCTGCGTTACTGGATGTGCCAGCCCTTCGGCGGCCACTTCTTCGGCGCGCACCTGATGTACGGAGTATATAATGTAGGCGGCATGAAACTCCCGCTTGGACTCTTTAAGGGCATCCGTTCTTCAAGATACGAGGGCGACTTTCTGGGACTGGGCGTATCATACGGCTACCACTTCATCCTCTCACCCCGTTGGAGCATCGAGACAAGCCTCGGCGTCGGATTCCTGCACTCGGGCTATGAACGTTACCGCTGCCTGCATTGCGGCGAGCAGACCGGTGGCGGTCATAAAAACTTCATGGCTCCGACCCGTGCCTCGGTATCGCTGGTATACCTGATAAATTGAGAGTTGGGAATTGAGAGTTGGAAGATGAAAATTGAAAGCGGTTTATAATTAGTAATTTGTAATTAAAGATAGAGCATGAAAAACTTAATCCGTATTCCTCTGGTGCTGGCACTTCTGTTCGCCATATGTAGCTTCTGCCCCGGGCAGGAGTTCTACCGTGGAGAACTGTTTGTCACCGGACAGCATTTTTCACTGACTGACGGACACCTGACCGTGGAACTTTCCGTAGACTTTGAGAACCTGCAAATGCCTTCTGACGAATCCCTGACCGTGACTCCCGTGCTTAAAGGCGACGAATCCGAACAGGAACTCCCCGCCGTCCTCATCAACGGTGCGGAGAAACAGAAAGTGTATCAGCGTACACAGGCATTGTCCGCGGGCAAACGTAACGGCAAGGCGCGTACTTCGCCCATCCCGGCGGTCGTAATCCGTGACGACGCTGCGGTCTCCCGCGCGTTTACCTATAAGGTGTCGATACCTTACGAGCCGTGGATGGAACAGGCCGTCCTCCTGCTCCGTTCTCAGGAATGTGCCTGCCACGGAAAGAAAGGAGATATTTACGAGGATAAGATAGCGGACGGCCTCCGCCTGCCGAAGCTGAGGACCTCCCCGTGGGATGCGGGTACCGACGCCGGTTTCCTTTCCTTGGTGAATTTCATTCAGCCCGCACCGGACAAGGACACGCTGCACTGCATCACAGGTTCTATCCCGTACTTTGACCGGGAGGAAGACCGGGAGGACGGTAAGCAACTGGGCGAACTCTCCGAGGAAAAGCAGAACTTCGAGATTTACTACCGTCTTCGTGACGCCCTGCGTGACGTACGCCGGGAGACGGGCACGGAACTGGCTAAAGTCTGTGTGAGGGGCTATGGCGCCCCGGTGGGTAACCTGAAGAAGAACGAGACCAACGCCCTGATACGTGCTCTTAAACTGAAGGAATACCTGCGTGAAAACCGTCTGTCGGGCAAAGCCCTGCTGGAGGTGGACTGGATTCCTGAAGACTGGGACTCGATCACCAGCCTGGTGAGGGGAAGCGATATGATGCTGAAAGATGCCACCCTCGACCTTATTGATAATGTGGAGATCTCCAAAGGCCGCGAACGTATGCTGATGTCTCTTGCCGACGGCAAGCCTTACAGGTATCTCTCGGAGAAGATATTCCCGGCGGTGATGCGTGTGGACTACCGGATAGAATACACGCGTAAGCCTCTGGGCGCTGCCGAAAGCCTCCAACTGCTGCGCAGTGGAAAGCAGCGCGCCCTGCGCCTGAACGAGTTCTTCGCCGTGGCGGGCAGCTATCCGGCAGGTTCCACCGAATACAATGACGTCCTTGACCTTGCTGCCCGACTTTTCCCGGACAGTCCGGAAGCCAACATCAATGCGGCTGCGGTTGCCTTGAGCAAAAAGGAACTGTCCAGGGCACGCGGGTATCTGGAGCGTTTCGCCACCCTCCCGATGGCTTATAACAATATGGGCATCCTCTGCCTGCTCGAAGGCAACCGTGACAAGGCTGAGGTGTATCTCACGATGGCTGCCGCGGCCGGAGTGGAACAGGCGGTTAAGGCGTTGGAGAAATTGAGAATTGAAAATTGAAAACTGAGAAATGGGCGATACGGATAAATGATACAGAATAACCATAAACGGTATAATATATGAAAACGAGTAACTACTTATGGGCGGTGCTGGCAACAGCCACCCTTTCACTGACCGCATGCGGCAGCGATGAAAACGAGAATGTAATCCAGCCGAAGGAAAAGACTGCAAGACTTGAACTGACCTTGGTGGGAACACCGGCGGACAGCCGTGCTACGGGGACTTTGCCTACCACGGATGAATCCCAGATCAACCGCCTGACGGTGGCTGTATTCACCGGAGCATCGGGCAACCCTGTCAATGCCCTGCGGGAATTCACGGGCGATGACATCAAGGCTGCAACAAGTGGTACTGGCAAGAAGATTACGATGCTTTGCGAACCCGGCAACGGACAGACCATTTATGTGGTGGCCAATGCCTCTACAGGACTTTTTGCGGGAGTTACCAACCTTGCCGGTTTCAAAGCCAAGCTGATGCTACTTTCGGAAACCACCAAGGCTGCTGGAGCCGGTGCGGTGACGGATACGCAAAAGGCCAACAACCTCCCGATGCTGGGAAGTACCACCGGAAAGGATTTCACGGCGGGAACGGAAACCGAGGCGAACATAGCCCTGTCCCGTCTTGTGGCGAGGGTGTCCATCAGCAGCGTCAAGACGGCTTTCGATCCGGTGGGACGGTTCAAGGATGCGACGTTCAAGGTGGATGCGATTTACCTGAAGAATGCCGACAGTTCCGTCAATGCGGACAAGACAGGCGGTGCCCCCATTAACGGGGGACATGAGGGTGCAGTCGTAACCCAATACCTGTATGAGACGGTGGCCAGCCATACAGCCAATACGGAACTCACCACTCCTTACTACTTCTACACATTTCCGAATGTTGACTCAAGTAAGCCGACTAAACTTATCATTAAAGGATTGTTTGATGCGGATGGGAGCGGTTCTACCAGTGCTCCCATAGCCCGTTATTATCCTATTACTATTAACAAGAAACAGGCTAACACCACCATTTCAGGAGGAGCGGGTACGGACAAAGGCAGTATAGCCGCTAATACCCGTTACGTGCTTACCGCCGTCATCAAGGGTGAAGGTGCAGCCGATGACAAAACGGATATAGACCCCGCCACCCTGCAACTCACGGTCACTGTCGCTGATTGGGCGCTCACCGTCAGACAGGATGTGACCTTCGAGTGATAATTAATATGAGACTGACATGACATTATAAACCAATCCGTGCCCAAGCTATGCGATTTTCCGGAACATCCTCCATCTTTCCGCTCTTTCTTCTTTTTATTCTCTGCTGCGCCTCGTGCGTACGTGAGGATATGGAAGGTTGTGCCCGTTACGAACTTCATGTCCGCGCGGTGGATGCTGACGGGAACGACCTCACCGGAAGCGGGGCCTTGCAGAAATCGGATATCTACCTCTTTAATGAGCGGGGTTTCGTCAGGATGATTCCCTCCGATGGCTTTTCTGACTTTTATTTTGGAGAGGACAAAGGCGAACGTCTCACGCTGGTAGCCTGGGGAAATCTGAAAGAAGATAGCCTGATTACTACGGAGATAGCGCCGGGCACCCCTCTGAAAGATGCGAAACTTCAACTCCGGCAATACGCTCATGGCACGCATCTCCCGCTCACGGACCTGTTTTATTGCCGCAGGGAAATAGGGGAGACGGAGACCCGTAGCGTGGAAGGTGCGGACATTACACTCGTAATGGAACGTATGGTGGCGGGTCTCAGCATACGCACGCGTTATCTTTCCGAGCGTTATCCTTACAAGGGTGAATCGTACCGCTTCATAGTGCACTGCACCAGTACGGAAATGGATTTCACGGGTGAGGCTGCCGGGAGCGGGGCCGGATATGAACCGGCTTCCGTTACCGACGCTGAAGGGGATGTCTATGCGCCGCCTTTCCATATCTTCCCTACCGGAGAGGGGAGGCCGTTAGAAATTGACATCTACCGGAAGGAGGAGAAATTGTTGACTATCACCGAAGACAATGAATTCCGTCCTTTGTATGCTCCTGTTGGTAAACAGACTAATATAGATATTGACTTCCGCTATGCGGAGGTGAAGGTCGTTGTGAGTGTGGTTCCCTGGGGTACGGTCAGTCAGGATGTGGAAATGTAAGCCGGATGTAGAAATGTAAGTAAGAATACAATGATCAGGTTATTTGAATACAGAGTATACCGTACACAGGAAGAGCCTGTTCCTTTCTGTTGGAAAGTGCTGTTGGTGCTGTTCATGCTGGGCACGTTGCTGGCGATGACGGCTGTGTGCAGTTCCTGCCAACCGGAAGAGGATGTGGAGGCTATAGGTGCGGAGGAAGACCTGCCCGCTACCATCCGGTTGGAAGTGCAGGGTGAGGAACAGGTGGATATTGCTACCCGGACAGTCAATGAGAGTGTGGTCAGCAATCTTCATATTCTGGTGTATAACAGTTCGGGTGAACTGATCGGTCAGAAATATCAGACGGGTAGTTCTACGGTTACCGTTAATACCCGTAGCGCTACCGGATGTACTATCTATGCCATTGCCAATACAGGCAAAGCCGACTTGTTCAAGGGATATGCCATACATAAGGAGTCATATCTGAAAAGTATGGTGTATAGTCTTACCAATTGGGACGATTTGGGTAAAGGTACTAGTTTGCCAATGACCGGAAGCATGAAGAGTGTGAATATCAAGGCGGGAGCGCAGGATTTAGCCACACGACTGGTATTGACCCGTATGGTTGCACGAGTTGAGTTGAAAATCAAAGTGAAAGAAAGCAGTGGGATTACTATTACCAATTTTGAAATATATAATCTTCCTAAAAACTCCTACTATGTATCTGGAACAGCAGATGCGACAAATACCACTTGGTTGAGTTGTGGCGGTATAGGTCCAAGTAGTGCAACTACCGCTGGTACAACATTCTATATGCTTGAGAATCGAAGAGGAGTAAATACATCTATCTCTCAACAAAAAGATAAATCTTCTGCCAATGCACCAGCCAAGGCTACCTACGTAGTTATTCATGGATTGGTAGGTGCTGTAACCGTGACGTGGACGGTGTATCTTGGCGAAAACAATACGAGTGACTTCAATATCAAACGGAATGGTAATTATAGGTATGACATTACTCTGAAAGCTACATTTGACGGATATGGTATGGCCAGTGATTCCAGAGTTATTGTTGGGGTTGATCTTAGTGAAGATGGGTGCGCAAACTGCTATCTCGCAGCCACAGATAATGCATGGTATAATTTCAATGCAACCGTAAGAGGTAACGGAGAGACGGGAGATTATGCAGCACAGCAGTATGGTTCGGGCATAAGTTTGATGCCCAGCAAAGTTACAGGAAGTACGGATGCTGTAACAATTCCCAAAAATCAAATAAAGGATGCTATTCTTGTGTGGGAGACAAATAGTGGAATCATTGCTTCTTTGAAATGGGATAATAGTTCCGGATATGTAAAATTCAAAACAGGGACAGCTAAAGGAAATGCCCTAATAGCTGTGCGAAACAGTTCAGACCAAATATTATGGAGTTGGCATATCTGGCGTACCGACGGAGTAAATTTGACAGAATTAAACAAAAGCCATGTCCTAAAGATAAAGACCAATACTAAGCGGGAATGGTATGCAAATGCATTTCCGGATGAAACAGTAAAAAAGATAGCTATGCGTGAGCGTGAATTAGTCTTGATGGAATGTAAATTAGGTGCGCTGTTAGATAAAACAAATAGCTCTCTTACATTTGCGGGGAATACTGGAGCTTTTAATTTGAGTTATCAGTTTGGGCGTAAAGATCCCTTTCCTTTGAATGATGTAAATCTGTCGAAGACTGATGCTTTTTATTTAAATGCTGTGGAGGCTACGACGACTGGGAGTACCATTCAAAATAATTTGGATTATAGTATTCAACACCCTGGTGTGTTTATTAAAGGAGATAATTGGATAAATAATGCAACGTTGAACTCTAATCAATGGAAAGTTTCGAATTGTTTGTGGGGTGACAATAATACGGCGAAGGGTAGTAGCAATAGTACAAATCCTCCTCCATGTACAATTTTGGACCCTGCTCCTTGGGGCACAGAAAATGAGAGTGGAAAAAAAACGATTTATGACCCTTGTCCTGCTGGTTGGCGTGTTGCTCCGGCGGATACTTGGACAGGGATTGGATATGGCAGTATCGGAGCTTGGTATAATTTATTGAATCTTGTTTGGAAGACGACAAGTGGCAGCAATTATTTCTTGTATTTTGGTGGAATGACAGGTACAAGTACCTTTTTACCGGTATCAGGTTTCCGTAATGCTACTGATGCGCTGATTAAAGGAATAGGAGCAAATGCATACTCGTGGATGTCATCCCCTTGTGGTCCGGAATATACAATGGCATGCGTTATGTATGCTGGAACTGACCAGATACATATAGCACATGCCGGAAAACGCTCGCTTGGGTTTACAGTACGTTGTGTCAAAGAAACATCTCTGTAAGTAAATAGCCTCATGCGGATGATGGTAAAGATGTGGATGGGAGTGTGGTAGCGAGCTAAATAAAGGAAGGGGAAGTATCGGAATGGGGGCATTTTTATGCATCAGATTCTCTCCAAATAGCCAAGTCTAAACTATTTTATGGCGAAAATTGTTTATAATTTTTCTACTTCCTGATATAATTTTGACGGGTTCTGTTTCTTTAGCTTTTGCAGGTTAAATAGTTTCCATTGAACAGGTGGGAAATGCTGGAATAAATCGTAGCTGCTTCTTTCCCATGCAGGTTCCGCACTTTCAAAACTTAGAAGGATTGTCATTATCACTCATCAGAGAATTAATCTCTCTTATCAACTTAGTTCGTGTTTCTTGTAATCTGCACTTCCTCCTCCGGGTATCAGGATTTGCAATCCGATTAACATCAGGTAAAAAATGTTTCTATTCGGATTATAAATCCTAAAACAAAGAACAATTGGATTACAAATCCGACCGAACGATAAATAGAAAACGGACGGCGAAATGTAACTTTTGCGACGGCTGGCTGTGATTTTGCTTTGATTTCGGGAGTTCCTCGAATTGAACCCCATATTTGCTTCTTGTTTTTAATATCAAGTAACTATCTAATTCAAAAGGACTATGCATCACGCACTGTCCTTTTCTTATTAGAACTTTAAACACCCGAATATCTTACCAATTTGGTTTTCGTCATTACCTGTCTAGCCATGCTCCTACCTTCTCTTTAAAGAAGAAAGTATAGAGGAATGCTCCTATCCAGCTTGTAAGGACTACCAGCAGGATTGCCATAAGTTTTTTTTCTTTCGGTATTCTCAGGCAACCTATTTCCCAGGCGCATCTTATGGTCAGAACTATTCCAACGACCCAAATAGCAAGAATATTCATACCTGTATAAATTAAATGAGAGATAGTAAATCGAGATATAAAGGTTTATATGACAGTCTTAATCAAGCTGCTTTTTTACTTCATCTTTAGCTTTGTTATAATCCTTTTTTATTTCTTTTTTTACCTTTTCCGTACCTTGTTGCACGTCTTTCTTGGTTTCTTTCCAGGCATCTTTAACTTTGTCGGCACCATCCTCTATTTTGTTAGAGGCCTTGTCTAATGCGTCATTTACGTTTTCTTTTGCATTTTCAATCTGCTGTTCTGTCCGGTTCTGTTCTTTTTTGTCCCGACAGGATGATGCGGACAGTGCAAATAAAATTGTCAGTGTGATAAACATTATCTTTTTCATATAGTTCTCTATTTTTGCTTGTTATACAATATGCTTTAGGATTTCCGGTGGAGAAACCAGTTCTCCACCGGGATGAAGATTTAGACTTCATACTGTCGGAAGATCAAGTTATTTCTTTTCCGATTTTTTGTTTGAAGCAGCAGGCTTACTTTCTTTAGCTTTGCTTTGGGTACACTTTTTGCCACCCTTTGCTTCCATCTGTTTTTTTTCGTTCTTTGTTGTCATAAAATTTAGTTTTTAAGTTAAACAATAGTAGAACCGGAAGTCTTATTTGTTTCCGTTCTTAGCATTTCCATATTCACACCAACGCATTTCTCCTTTAGGGATATGGGAGAGTATCTCGCTGCTCCGTTCCTTGGCTAGTTTTTCATCTGTCTGGCGTACTTCCTTTTCCGTACGTTTGGTGCCTTTAGGTTTACGTTGAAGTAGTCCGTCAGTACTTCTGACTTCCTCCAGTGGATTCTCAATATATTGCCATTCTTCTTTGAGCCTCGTACTTTTGCCTTCGTTCCATGGTCCGCGGGCTTCCTTTCCTTTGGAATCATTAAAATAAAGGTTACTGTATCGGGGGGATGTTTGGAATACTCCCGGAGGAAAGTTAGGCTGAATAGTTTCCAGAGCGGCCTCAAACTGTTGAAAATGGGTCACTTCGCGAGTCATAAGGAATGTGAGCGTTTCTTTTACAAGTGGGTCATCCGTAAGTGGGATAAGGTTTTCGTAACCTATCTTGGCACGTGCTTCACCCGCCATGTTGGAACGCAGGTCCACTGTCAGGTCAGCATTGGCCGATACATAGGTGGCACACCATGGGTTCCCGTTGCTGTCGGTCAGTACGGGACTACCGGGAGCTGTTACCAGAAACGCAGGATTGGTGAAGGCTTGGTGGATAAGATCCTCTTTGCCTGCTTTTCCTCCCATCATGGTACGCAGAGGAGTATCTTCCAATACATCCTTCATTTCTCCGTTTACTGGTCCGAGGAGCATCTGGATGGTTGCACCTACGATTTCAAGATGGCCGAACTCCTCAGTGGCAATATCCATGAGCATGTCATATTTGTCAGGGTAGGGGTTATGGCAACTGAATGCCTGTACAAAATACTGTAGAGCGGATTTCAACTCACCGTTGGCCCCTCCGAATGCCTCAAGCATCACACGAGCAAAACGAGGATCCGGATGTGATACACGGGCATTGAACTGAAGATCTTTTACATGGTAAAACATAACAGATTCATTTTTAAGTTAATAATTCAGGTTAATTTTAGATGTACATCTGTATATTAAAGATAGGAATATCCTTGCCGGGCCGTATATACAGACCGGAAGAGGTTTATCCAATCAAGTCAAGAGGGTAAAGTTGTCGGTAGAGATATAAATGAGAAAGGATCGGAGAAAATGAATTTTATTCCTCCAGTTTGTCCAGTTCAGACATATATTTCTTTATATAATGACAATTTCCGTCGCATATCCTTTTCCGCACTCCCACGGAAAGGGAAGAGTCCATACATTTGTTTCCGAACAGACAGCTGCACCTGAGTCTATACGCTTCCAAGCTTTTATTCCTCTCATCCGTACGGCCCTCTGTATAGGCGGACAGGCATAGCGTGTACAATTCTTCATAACTCTTTTCCCGCAGGGATGCGGGAGTATATTGGCATTTATTGTTCCATTTCATATTCATTAATCATTAATTCAAGTGAAATGGATCGGGAAGCATTGAAAATACGTCCCGTAATTTTAGTTGTTTGTTATAGTAGCCTATTTTTTGGCTTCTAAAGCAGCTGCATGGACTTTACTTTTCAGAGTGTCAGCCTTTTCGGCAACGTCAAAGGTCGCATCTGCAACCTTGTCGGCGGTTTTGGTACTTGCATCCAGTGCTTTGTCTCTCACGGTTTCTGCAAGGCTTTCAGCACGATCGGCAATCTTTGCCATGGCATTATGAATTTTCTTTTTTAGCATCTTGGCTTTTGCCGTACGTGAAAAACGTTGAGCAAGTGCTCCGATGGCCGAACCTATTGCCAGCCCAATCAAAAAGTTAGATTTACTAGTTTCCATAATCAAAAAGGGTTTAGGTTAATAAAAATTTAAATATCAGTTCTCTTGGGATGACGAAAGAAGGATATGATCCACAATAATAGAACTGCACCGATAACAGAGGTGAAAAGGCTACCCAGAAGGCCTGTGGTAGTAATTCCCAACAAGCCGAATACCCAGCCACCCAATACGCCACCTACAATACCTACGAGTAGGTTAATGAGAAGTCCGAAACCGCCTCCTCTCATAATCTTGCCGGCTATGAGTCCAGCAACGATTCCAATGATAATGTACCAAATAAAATACATAATATTAAGTTTTAGTTAAAATAATACTGTTGGAACAGATGGCTTGAGGAATCATATCAGACGGAAAACCATCGGTCCCGTTTTGAAAAAAAACATGTTGTGTAAGAAAATGGTTTGGGTGTAAAAAAAGGATTTAACAACAATTTTCATTTTAATAATAGGCTGGCTGGCTATATTAGTACTGTTTATATGTTTATCCCATGTAGTGTTTTATTGCCAAGTAACTATGCCGTGCAGTCAATATTTCAAACTTGTAATAGATAAAAGTTGTGGCCTAATATTTTGATAATAAATGATATAACTCCATATGTCGTTCTTTCTGATGGCCGTTGGCTGAAGATGTATAACAACCGAAGATGCCTTGATACTATGGTATTGAATTCTCTCAGAGTCGTTTATAAGTAAACATAATCCTTCTTTCATCGTTATAATCTACACATATAAGATTTATGATATGAAAGGATTATTGTTAATTGGAATTTTTATGTTTTGCCCCGTTTCCATCTTATGGGGACAGGATAGGATACAACAATACGCAGGGACAGCCATGCCGTATCCTGTTGTGAAAGACTCGTCTGGCTTTTTTCAGGATAGTATGGTTCCGTTTTATGTTAACCATTTGGGGAGACATGGAGCGCGTTTTCCAACTTCAGGAAAGGCTTTGAATAGAGTGAAGGAGATTCTGGAATTGGCTCGACGAGAAAATAGGCTAACATCAGGAGGAGTAACCTTGCTTTCTACAATACAGAATCTATCGGAAACTTTTGACGGACAATGGGGGAAGTTATCAGTGGTGGGAGAGGAGGAACAACGGGGTATTGCCAGACGTATGATAGAACGCTATCCACAGTTATTCAGTGATTCTGTCAAAGTGCAGGCAATTGCGACATATGTTCCCCGTTGTATACATAGTATGGATGCATTTCTTGCTTGTATGGTAGAGTTTAATTCTTCTTTACACATACAACGCAATGAAGGGAAGCAATATAATGATATTCTTCGTTTCTTCGATTTAAACCAATCTTATGTTGATTATAAAGAAAATGGTGATTGGCGTCCTATATACGAGACTTTTGTGCGACGAAAGATTTCTCCTGCTTCTGTTATGGAAAACTTCTTTCTGGAATCAGGACAGGAAACAGATAAGGAGGCAGAGGAATTTGTCATGGCTTTATTCTCCATTGCTGCCATACTACCAGATACAGGTACTCCGATAAATTTGGATGGTCTTTTCACAATAGGTGAATGGGATAATTACTGGCAGACTCAGAATTTGCGACAATATATGAGTAAAAGTTCTTCGCCGGTTGGGCGAATGTTGCCTGTTGCAATTGCATGGCCTCTGCTATCAGAATTTATTCATTCAGCTGATGAAGTGATAAAGGGCAAGTCGGATACCAGGGCGAACTTTCGTTTTGCTCATGCAGAGACAGTTATTCCTTTTGTAGCATTAATGGGTGTAGAAGGAACGGATGTTAAAGTTGTTGTTCCTGATTCTGTATCTAAATATTGGAAAGATTATGAGATTGCTCCGATGGCTGCTAATGTACAGTGGATTTTTTATCATGACAAGGCTCTAGAAATATGGGTGAAATTTCTTTTGAATGAAAAAGAAATGACACTTCCTGTTTCAACTTCCCGTTTTCCTTATTATCGATGGGAAACTGTCTGCATGTATTTAAAGAAACGGGTTGAAATGGCGAAAAAGGTACTTGAATCTTTTTCAGATAATTGTAAATAAGGTAGATATGGGTTGAGTATTGGTGTGGTATGAGTGTGATAGAATTAAAAAGTATCTGTATTATCCCGGCGGTATAGAAATCATTATATACCGTCGGGATTTTTTTTGTTACATTGGATTTATATTAGTGGGGTGATTTGAGGATAAAGTGTGCGTACTATTTTTTCTCTTTTGCCAAATCAGCCAATTCATCCTTTTCAACGTAAATCGTTCGTGTTGGGAATGCGAAATCAATGCCTGCTTTATTGAATGAGTCTAGAATCTCCATATTTACATTTGAAGTTACCATTAAAATATCTCCCTGTTTTTCTATAAAATATATGTACATGATGTTCAGTGCAGAGTCTGTGTATTCTGTAAAAACAGCTGTGGTATCTGATGGTTTGGAAGATACATTTTCTATTCTTTTAGGAATGGCTTTCAGTATATTTAAAGCTTCTTTCATTTTTTCGGATGTTGTGTTGTATGTCAATCCAAGTTTCAAGACGACTCGACGCATCGGTTCGGAAGAGATATTTATGATAGAAGCATCTGTAACTTTATAATTAGGGAAAGTGATGATACGTTTATTGTAGTCCATGATTTTTGTACTTCGAACTCCAACATCAATCACAGTGCCTTCGATATTATCCACGCGAATCGTATCACCTATGTTGAAAGGCTTATCTGTCAATATAGTGAAAGCGCCGAACACATTTTTTACAGTGTCTTGGGCTGCTAAGGCAAATGCGATACCTCCAATACCCAGAGTACCTAATAATGCACCAATATTGACTCCAATATTACTTAAGGCCATTACAAGACCGATTATCCACACAATGACCAGTATTGTCCGTCTGATAATGGGCATCATTTTGTTGTTTTGTCCATCCGATTGTCGTCCCCAGTAGATTTGCAATAAACTACTGGATAATCGGGCAAATATCCATGTGATATCCAGAATAATCAGTATCTTGTAAGCATTATCTATTACTTTTACAAAACTATCCGGAGAAACAAGCCTGTGAATAGCTATCCAAATACCTAATAACATAATTGCAAACTTGACGGGCGATTCTAAAGAATAATAAATTATATCATCCAGCCGATTATTGGTACGGGTGATAAATGGATTGAGTACTTTTCTGCTGAGGAATGATATTAACTTCATCAAAACAATTGTTCCTAAAATAATAAGTATGGAAATACCCCAGTCTTCTAAAGTATTTCCCCAGATTTCTCTTTCTAACATAGCTGGAAATTTTTTAATTAAACATTTTATGGAATATCCTTGATTTTGGATTATGTAAAAACAAACGGATAAAGAAAAATTCCTATTCATAATCAAGTAAATTATGTATATGAAAAGAAACATTAAGATAATTTGCATTACTCCATTGGAGATGGTTAAAAACATTGGAGGCGTTTTTATAATGCTTAATGTGATGTTGTGTTATACTTTTTTCTTACTAAACTATAATTTACATTTATAGTGGGAACCATCTTATTATTTATTTTGTTAAGTTACTCATCAATTTTAAATTAAATAGTTATGGAAAATGGAGTAATGATGCAGTATTTTGAGTGGAATCTTCCGAATGACGGAAAGTTGTGGAAACAGTTGAGAGAGGATGCGTCGCATCTACATGAAATAGGTGTGACAGCGATCTGGATACCACCTGCATATAAAGCAGATGAACAGCAGGATGAAGGATATGCTACTTATGATTTGTATGATTTGGGTGAGTTTGAACAAAAAGGAACTGTGAGGACTAAATACGGAACGAAAGATGAATTGAAGGAGATGATTGATGAACTTCACAAAAATAAGATTGCTGTATATCTGGATGTCGTTTTGAATCATAAAGCAGGTGGTGATTTTACGGAAAAGTTTATGGTGGTGGAAGTAGATCCTGGTCAAAGAAATAAAGCTTTGGGGAAACCTTATGAAATACAAGGATGGACCGGATATAGCTTTCATGGACGTAAAGATAAATATTCGGATTTTAAGTGGCATTATTATCATTTTTCCGGGACTGGATTTGATGATGCTCGAAAGCGAAGTGGTATATTTCAGATTCAAGGAGAAGGAAAAGCCTGGAGTGATGGTGTAGATGGAGAGAATGGCAATTACGATTTTCTTTTATGTAATGATATTGACCTAGATCACCCTGAGGTTGTCGCCGAACTGAATCGTTGGGGCAAATGGGTTTCAAATGAACTTGATCTTGATGGAATGCGTTTGGATGCAATTAAGCATATGAAAGATCAGTTCGTTGCACAGTTTCTGGATACGGTAAGAAGTGAGAGAGGTGATGACTTCTATGCTGTGGGAGAATATTGGAACGGTGACTTGGAAACATTGGATAATTATCTGGAAGCAGTAGGGCATAAAGTTAACTTGTTTGATGTTCCGTTACATTATAATATGTTTCAGGCATCACAAGAAGGAAAAGATTATGATTTGCGGAATATTCTGAAGAATACTTTAGTGGAGCACCATTGTGAACTTGCTGTGACTTTTGTTGATAATCATGATTCGCAGCATGGAAGTTCTTTGGAATCACAGGTTGAAGATTGGTTCAAGCCATTGGCGTATGGTCTTATTTTTATGATGAAGGATGGTTATCCCTGTTTGTTCTATGGTGATTATTATGGGATGAAAGGAGAGAAATCGCCACATACTAAAATTATAGATATTCTATTGAATGCAAGGAAAAAGTATGCGTATGGTGATCAAGTTGATTATTTCGACCATCCATCAACCGTAGGCTTTATTCGTACAGGAGATGGGGAACATGTTAATTCAGGCTTGGTATTTTTAATCTCGAATGATGAAGCGGGAAGTAAAACGATGTGTTTAGGGAAGGAACATGCAGGTGAAGTGTGGTGCGAAATTACCGGAAGTATTCCGGATGAAGTAACTTTGGATAAAGAAGGAAATGGAGAGTTCTCTGTGGATGCGCGTAATCTTGCTGTTTGGGTAAAAAAAGCATGAGATGACGGAACAATTCATAGGAAAGAAAAAGTTAAGCCTATCCTTATTAATCAAGATTGTAAAGGATACCGGACAAGGGTTTATTGATGATAGTGTCACTAGATTAAGCGGATCGTTAGCTTATGCGACACTATTTTCAATTATCCCCTTTCTTTCTCTTTTAGTTACTATTGGGGTAGCTTTGCATATGGATTTGGCTAATCAGTTGTATATTCAGTTGGAACCGATAGTGGGAGCGGAGGTAATTGGGGCACTTCGCTTAATTATAGAAAATGCAGAAAGAACGGACTCTTCCGCATCTGCAGCTATTGTTAGCCTGGGAATTTCTATATTTGGTGCTACTACCATTTTTGCAGAAATACAAAGTTCCTTAAATTCGATTTGGGGAATAAAGGCCGTGCCAAAGAAGAGTTGGCTGAAATATATTCAGAATCGGTTACTTTCATTCTCGATAATTTTAGTATTTGCTTTCGTGCTTCTGATAACATTTAGTATAACCAATATTATTGGAGACTTGAGCAATAAGTTTATGGCCAGCTATCCGGAAGTGGCAGGGTTTATTGTGAAAGTTGTGGGACAAGTATTAAACATAGGTGTTACAGTTATTATTTTTGTATTGATTTTTAAGGTTCTGCCTGATGCAAAAATAAAAAGTAAGGATGTTTTTATTGGAGCTGTAGTGACAACGCTATTATTGTTGGTAGGGCAATGGGGAATATCCTTTTACATCGGAATTGCGAATGTAGGAACTATCTATGGTGCAGCGGCATTCATGGTTGTTTTTATTACATGGATTTATTATTCTGCCATTATTGTCTACGCAGGTGCAGAGTTCACTAAAGCATGGGCTAATGAAATGGGAAGCAAAATTTTCCCGGATGAATATGCGGTAGCAACGAAAATGGTTGAAGTACGTGAGCCTTGACAAGTGGAGGCCCTTGTTTTGCATTCCGGTCAATAATAGTAATATTAGTACTGGGGGATATCATAAACGACTTAAAGAATATCATGTCATACAAAGTATACCCCCGTAAAAGTAATCATCTAAATAATACCGTGGTTAAGAATTTCTTTTTGGGGTAAAAGAGAAAGAGCCCAATGCAATATCGGACTCTTTCTCAAATGAGTAAACAATTTACTGTCAAACTTTTTGGGGTAGTTCATTAGAATCTGTACCCATATCCCAGCATGATAGCTACATTGTCATCCTTGGCAAACATAAACCTAGCCTCGGCATTCAGATAACTACGTTCGGAGATAGGTAGTGTAATACCCCCTCCCAGATTAAAGGCGAATTTGGTGGAGTTGCTTCGGTCTATTTCTATTTCTTTACCGTCTACTTCCATACTCTTTTTCCCATAGAAATTATTTTGCATGCCGATGCCTGCAAGAGGGTATACGGAAAATCCCTGACCGTCTTTCTTGAAATTGAATACATAATGGAAATTCACGCTCACATCCAATCCGGTAATCTTGTCTTTAGGAAAATAGAAAGTTACATCCGGAGCAATCCGGAGATTATTCGCTATCGCGTAACGTCCTTGTACTCCCAAACCGAACCTCTCATAGTTCGTTTGATAACCGATGTTGCCCATCAAAGAGCCTTCACCTTTAACTGTTTGGGCATTTATGCCCACAGATGCCAATGCAATCATGGCCAGCAAGAATAATTTTTTCATAATTAAGGCATTTAGTTAATAAAATATTTATTTAAAGGAAGAATGATCTCCTTTTAATGGAAATAACAAACGTTTGCTTACATTTGTTTGCTATATATTGTTACATATACAAAGATTTTTGATGTTAAGATACGAGCGCTTTTCTCAATTTTTTATAAAGCAAAAAATGATGTTAATTCCGTTTTTATGCCCCGAACCATTTTTTTTAATGCTGTGTTTTTAGTATATGGCAGGGATTAAAGTTGGTTACATTTGAATTGCCAGTTTGTAGAGAAAGGAGCAAGTGGTATATTACATTGTCGTAACTGACTGAACCTGCATTGTTACGAAAGGATAAAATATCAGGATTGTTTCATTATTAAAATCTACAGCCATGAAAAGTCTAAGTTTTGATTTGCGGATCAGGCTAATAGCCAGTTCTGTCATCGGGGCAATCGTTTATTTCTTTTCAAGTTCCCGCAGGTAGGTAAAGTGATAATAAAATAAAGGATCGCAGGATATGCCTTTATATTGGAAATAAGCGGATGATATATCTATCTATATATTTACATGTAAATTTCAGAACTGAGTGTGTTACTTTAAAAAATAGTTTATGTATTTTTTATGGTACATTATTATCGGGACTTATAACAGAAAGAAAATTGAACTTTAATTATTTTAATCGTTTAAAACCAACTTAATTATGGAAAATAGAAATTCTAGTTTATGGATCGGCCTGGGAATAGGTACGGTCATCGGTACTCTGGCTTATCGTTTCTCACGTACTTCAAAAGCCAAGAAATTGAAGGAAAAAGTATTTAACGCTTTTCATAAGATAACCGGTCAGACGGAAGACCTGTTAGATGAAGCTAAGGAAAAAGTGGCGGATACCGGAAAAGTTGTAGTGGATAAGGCAGCCGATAAAGTTCAAGATGGCGCTGATGCTGTAAAGGACGCATTGAAAGATGCGAAGAAAGATGTCAAACAAGGAGCTGAAAAGGCCAAGACAGAAATAAAGGAAGGGTATGAAGATGTAAAAAAAAGAAGCAAGTGAAAACTTAATTGATTTTTTTATATATCATTCTGTTAGTAGTAATATCTTATATAAAGAAGAATTATGATTGGATTTGTAATATGGATTATAGGATTGGTCTTAACTATCAAAGCTGCTCTAGAAATATGGTGTATTCATGCGCCGGCGGAAAGAAGGTTAATAGCCATTATCCTGGTAGTTTTGACCAGTTGGGTAGGATTGTTGTTCTATTACTTTTATGGTAAGCTTCGTATGGCACAGTGGCTGGGCACCGGTCTTGAAAGGTATTGATGGTCACATAGCTGTTTATGTTGAATAGATAGGAATATCCCAAAATAAAAATGTGTTGGTTGATAGAAGTGACCGATTTATTTTTGTTTTGGGATGTTTGTATAGGAGTATACAAAGGTAATGTCAAAAGTATATGAGACTTGTCATTATGATAATATTTTAGGTACGGATTACGCGGGGTAAATTAAAACCGTGAAATCCGTACCTAAAAGAATGCACAGAGAGAGGTATTTTCTTCTTGTCTGTCTTACCAATATTTTTCGATTCTATCATAGCCGAAAACGTGACTACGTTCATCTTTGATATCTTGCAGCTTATGACAAATTATTTGCGCTCCGATCATGCTGAAAGTGATTCCATTTCCGCCATATCCCAGATCGAAAAATATTCGTTCCTTGCCGGGCCAATTGCCGATGAAAGGTAGCCCGTCTTTGGTGCTACTGAAGGTACCGCACCATGCCATTTCTGTTTTGAAAGGGATATCGGGGAATAGTTTTCTGATTTTTCTCTCCAAGATACGGATTTTCTTTCTGAGTAGTGAGTCACGGTGTTCTGGATCGCTGAACTTTTCATCCTCACCACCTACAATAATACGGTTTCCGTCGGTGGTACGGATATAAAGATATGGATCGGCTGTTTCCCAAATCAGGTAATGTTCCGGCCAGAGATATTCGGGGGCTACCGGATGTGATATGAGTGCATAAGTAGAAGTCAAATCCATATTTTTTTGGGGAAGGAATTGTCCGGCCTCAAATCCGGTGGCTACGATTACATATCCGCACTTAATTTTATTTCCTTTGTCTGTTATCATGATACAGCCATCAGATGTTTCAGTGCACTTTTTTATGTTGGTATGGGTAAAGACCTTCAGACCGTTCTCCTTCATATGATAGGTGAGCAGTCCGGTTGCAGCTCTGTAGGCATCCATCTGTGCGGATGTTTCATTCACCAGGGCATTGCCGGGCACTTTCACCTTATATCGTTTTCTGATTTCTTGTTTTTTGAGCAGATTGACCGGCAATTCATGCTTTTGCCGTATTTCGTATTCTTGTTCCAGAAGTTTGTTGTCTGCCGAGCAGCTGGCATAAAAGACGCTGGACAATTGCTCAAATCCGGCATCGACACCTGTTTCCTTTAGTACTTTCTTTATATCAGAAATGGATTGCAGGCATGCATGATAGGCGGTTGCTGCATTTTCTTCGCTGATGATTTTTGCCATCCGGCAGAGAGGTACGTCTATTTCATATTGTAGTAAAGCGGTACTTGCAGCAGAGCTTCCGGTTGCGATGCTGCGTTTGTCAATCACGCAACATTCTATTCCGGCACGACACAATTCGTGTGCCATCAAAGCGCCTGTTATACCCGAACCTACGATGACGATATCTGTTGACAGATCATCCTCCAAAGGGTGGAAATAGTCCAATAGGGAATTTCTGACGATCCAATAGGGTAAACCTGAATGTAAGTCCATAATATATTTTGTTAATTCCCCCTTACTTTCTTCCTGTTGAGAAACAGGAGTGAAGTAAGGGGGGAGTGAGAAATGGGAAAGCCGTTTTATTGAAATTTGCTTTCCGTTTACGGTAGTAGATTATTTGCCTTCTTCGATAGTACAGATGCTGACACGGTTCCAGTCCGGTTCGGAGAACATATCACCGATTCCTTGTCCTTCGGCGGTAATGCGGGTGTCGTTAATCTTGTATTTTTTTACAAGTATAGACTTCACAGCTTGAGCACGTGCTTTTGCCAGTTTCTCATTGAAAGCGAGGTTACCTTCGGGAGAGGCATATCCTTTGATGACGACTTTAGCTTCGGGATGTTTTTTCATGTAAATGGCTACACGTTCCACATTAGGCAGTTGGGAAGCATCAACCACAGACTTTCCTTGTCTGAAGGTAATGATGGATTCTGGAATGCGGTTGGTTTTTACCACGGTTTCTATGTTGGCAGCTTGGGTTCTGCAATCTGCCAATTCCTTTTGTAAGTTGTTGGCCTGTTGTACGGCATTGCTCAGTTGCATGTCCTTGTCGTTCAGTTGCGACCGCAGGCGGTTGACTGCATCATTTAGCTCGCCTACTTCTACTGGGTCGTAAGGCTTCACTGTTGTGAAATGATGTGAGCCGTTGCTGCACATAAAATGGTAGGTCAGTCCGGCAGTCAGTTCAAAAGTGGCATTGTTGGCGTTGAAACGGCTTTTAGTTTTGCTGAAGTCTCCTTGCATATCATATACGATAGCTGGTTTGATACCGAGTGTCCATGCTTTTTCCTCGCCTAGGTTGAAGTTCAAGTTTAGACCAAGGCGTGTAGACCAGGAATTTGTATCACCGGGGCCATTCTGATAGTAATGTAGCCAGCCGATACCTGTCAGAGTCTCGATTTCAAAAATGCGTGGTTCGCCCATATAACCTCCAAAGAGATTCATCAGGTTGACTTTACCGAGTAAGCTCACTTCGGAAGCATCAAATGCAGTTTTGCTGGCTGAGGTATTTACATATCCCATACCTTGAATACCTAGACCGAATATAGGAGTAAGTTGTTTTCCGATTCCGAATCCGAAGGCCGGTCGGGCATTTTTTAAGAAGGAGCTGTGAGTCAAAGGGGTTACAGCACCAGCTTTCAGTTCAATAGACCAGTTATCACCAGGGCGTGTGCCTTCAAGGGCCGTACGGTCATTTTGCGCATGCATGGTAAGAATACTCATGCTTAGTGCTAAAACAAAGATAGATTTTTTCATAATTAAATAAATTAATAGTAATACAATAAATATGTCACACACGTTGTACTGTCTGTTGTGTAGTTATGACTGTGCATAATCTAATGAATTACTTTGTCATAACCTTTGTTTAAAAAACAGCCCGTTAAAAAGGATGGTTCGAAAAATAGAAATGGATTTAACATCTATTTAAGAAGTCGGAGGGTGCCAGAAACCTGTATTGGCAGTGAAAGTACATCATAGATATATAAGGTGCAAATTCTTGGATTTATATATAACGGTATCAAATACAACTTTATATATACATGCGTTTTTTAACACAAATGTCTGTTTAAATGACAAATATTTATCAAACAAATATTCTTTCAATACTGTTTTTTTATAGAGATACAAATCATAGTATTAATTAAAAACCTGACAATTATGAAAAAATTAAGTTTCGCAGAACTGAAGGGCAGAGTGTCCTGGGGCAGTGTTTTTGGCGGTGTCATGACTGTATTGGCAATATCCGTGTTGTTGTCTATTCTAAATTCAAGTATCGGATTGTTTATGTTTGATCCTTTGTCTGGACATCCGGCTTCAGGCATAGGTACTGCTGTAGGGATTGGTTCCGCCGTCATTCTGATTACTGGCATGGCTGCAGGTGGTTTTGTTGCTGGAAAACTGGCCGGTATGGATGGAATGATACATGGATTTTTAGTTTGGGCTACCACACTGATTGTTGCCGTCGTATTAGGTGTTTTTTTGGCAGCTGGTGCGGTAAAAATGACTGCAAATGCACTTGGGGCTGTTTCATCAGTTACGGGCAGTGTCTTGTCCGGAACAGGTAACGCTGTCGGAAGTGGTATTTCTGCATTGTCTGAAGAAGCGGAAGAAGTATTTGGAAAGATTCATTTCAATGCAACTCTGAAAGAAGAAAACATACCACAGAATATACGTGCTGCACTTGTCAAGAGCAATGTGAAAGAATTACACCCGGACTATCTCAAGAAGCAATTGGAGGAGGTAAAAGATGACTTAAGCAAATCCGTCAAGACAATTGTTGCTTCTCCTCAGGATACGGACGAGGCGGTTAATGATTTTTTGGAACGTTTGAAACAACGTGCGGAAAATCTTAGCCAAAATATAGACCGGAATGATTTGGCTAAGGCTATAGCTAACAATACTAATATGTCTAAGACGGAAGCGGATAAGACAGTCGAACAGTATATGAATCTGATAGATAATGCACGTATAGAAGCAGGAAAACAGATGGACAACTTGGAAGCAAATTTGCAGAAAGCCGTACAAGAATGGAAAGAGATTAAACACAAAGCGCTGGTGGCTGCTGATAAAGCAACGGACGCAGCCGCGCGGTCTGCCCTGATTTCATTCTTCGCTATTTTGTTCGGGGCTGTATTGTGTTGCGCCACTGGTGCTTATGGTAGCAGAAAAACACAGGAAAGAGTCGATATCTGATAATTGGAAAGAATTAGGTAGAATATCTCTTATAGTCTTATCTGAATTATCCCTATGTGTCTTGGCTAGACTACTCCTTAAAAAATACCGGTATGTCTTGCACATCGTTCCAGTCAGGAAAACCGGAAAGATTAGAACTAAGGAGGAATGAACTGGTCAAGACACTGGGGGTAGGTTAGTGGGATTTTTATTATCCATCAATCTTCTGGCAAATTTATTAAATTTGCTTGGGCTTACATTGTAATATTTCTTAAGTACTTCACGGAAGTATTTTGCACCAATGGTACTTCATGGAGAGTACATGGAATTTCCGGTGCGTTGCGTAAAAGAAACGCCTTGATGAGTAAATAACTTTTTTGAAATCACCACACTAACATCTTCCGCCTATAATCCACGGATAGCCAATATTGACGTTTTAATGTATCCGACAAGAAAGAACGCTCAATCAACGCCTTTACCATCTGATTTTCTTTTGCAAATGCATCTAATTCTCGTTTTACAACCCGCTCTGGAAGTCCAATACGGCAACCGAATTCTTCGAAATCGGTTCTACTCACTTGATACTTATCCGAAAGTTTCATGCCTTTGCGGAACGAATCTTTGTCAAGGGCAAAAATGCGGGGCTCTACTAAATGTAAGGAAATGTTTATCAAATCGTAAGCTGGCGAAAGACCATATTCCTCATTTCTATCAATCAGCGAAAAATTCTTTAGATGAGCATCGCCATTGAGAGTGATAAAGTCAAAATGGCGAGTAATGTAAGTTGCTTCATCATTCTTGAAAAAACAAAGCACAAATATAAACTCTCCGTATCTACCACTATAGCAAATTGGGGTTGTACACTCGACAGAGAGATACGTCCCACATTGCGAATTGCCTCTTTTGTCGTCCTCGTCATTTTATACTCCGAATTCTCCGGATATACTACTGTGTTTTCTTCCTTTTTTTGTGGGTAAATTTACGATATGGTGTATATGGGTAAATGATGATTCATTCCTGCAAGGTATGTAGCCTGTTATACGAGAAAAATATAAGTATGAAAATGCCATAGTAAGTGTTCATTTGAGCTTTATAGAAGTTGCCGCATCTTTGCAACGTTAACGTTAGCGAAGAGATTTTGAACATGATTTATTTAATTTAAAAAGTAGAACAACTATGAGTATTTTGTACAAGAAGGTTTGGCGGTTTCTGAATCCGCTGGACAAGAAGTCGATAAAGAAAGTATATCCGGTAATCACCTATAAATATGGTGTGGCGATGGATCTGAAGCAGATTGCGAAAAAGATCAGCCGACTTTCCGGTGTGAGTGAAGGTGTGGTGAACTCTGTGTTGAAAGATTTCCGCACGGAGTTGAAAGAAGAACTACTCTTTGGAAGGTCGGTAAACATTGACGGACTGGGATATTTTTATCTTGCCGCCCGTAGCAAGGGTACGGAGACGGCAGAAGCGTTTACGGCGAATGATATCACCGGTTTGCGCGTCTGTTTTCGTGCCAATAAGGAAATCCGTATTACGGCTAACGGAAGCACCCGTTCCGAAGGACTTAGCCTCAAGGATGTGGACCGCATCAATGATGAACTTCCGACCGAAGAAGGCGGCTCGTCGTCAGGTGACGGAGGAATAGAAGAAAATCCACTGGGATAGGGTTTAAAGTCAAAGGCGTTGGAAATTAATAATTAAAGAATTAAAAATTAAACAAGTGTATTTATGAAGAAGTCTGTTTGGAAGAAAATCCTGAAAGTGGTGATGGCTATTGTTTCGGCCGCACTGGGAGCACTGGGAGGCGGTGCGATGAAATGATGACGAGGAGGTAAAGGCCGAGTTAAACTAAGAGAAAGGGGAGTGTCGGAATTCAGGCACTTCCCTTTACTTTTACGGGACTTTCCTTGCTACAGAGAAGCGGTGAGCCTCTTTTCTTTTGTAGATTACTAACTTGTATCTGGAAGCCTTATCTCTGTTAAAGTAGCGAAATTGTTACTCTTTTATTTGGCATAAAGTAACAAATATGTTACTTTTGTAGCGTCTAAAAGTTCTTTGAGATATGAAAACATCAGAACTGAAAAGGGTGCTAAGTGCAAACGGCTGTTATTTTGTCAGTCATGGAGGTAGGCACGACCAGTGGTTTTCACCTATAACAGGTAAAACCTTTGTAGTTCCACGACATGATAGCCAAGAAATACCCAAAGGCACAGAAAAAAGTATCAGGAAGAAAGCAGGGGTATAATCCCCCTGCACTTCCTTATATTCTGTATTCTAATATCAATAAGAACTTTTAGTTTTAACCCAAATAAAAAGCAAAGGATATGAAAGTAACGGCTATTGTAGAAAAAGGCAGTGACGGGCTTTATTCCATCTATTCAGAGCAGGAAATAAATAATCATAGCTTTGGTGGGTATGGCGAAAGCGTTGAAGCTGCAAAGGCTGATTTTATGCTAAGTATAGATGAGGCTAAAGAAATGGTAAAAGAAGAAACAGGCACATTACCAAATGAATTTACCGATTTACAGGTAACTTTCAAATTTGATATAGCCTCTTTCTTTAATTACTTTGATTGGATTAATGTTAGTAAGTTTGCCCAGTATGCAGGTATCAATGAAAGCAAAATGAGGCAATATAAAAGCGGTGTAGCCTTTGCGGGAGAAAGAACCACTAACAAAATATTAACAGCTATAAAGAAAATGGGGACTGAATTAAGTTCAGCCTCACTATAATCAAAGACTTTTAGACAAAGCTTTGCCCGTGTAGGATTATTCTTGCACGGGTTTTCTTTTGAAGGAAAATATTTAATACCTACACTCTTTAGATACCTGAGCAATTATACTAAAGTCCCCCTATGTAAATAATAAATAAAAATGCACGAGAAAAACCCCGTCACTTATTGTGTTTTCTCTCGAATAACTTTACCTTTGTTTCATTAACTCAAAACCGGTAAGTCATGAAATACAAATTATTAGTTCTTGATGTGGACGGAACCCTGCTCGATAGTGAAAAGAAAATCAGTAAGCGCACGCTGGCCGCCTTGTTGAAGGTGCAACAGATGGGCGTGCGTATCGTGTTGGCTTCCGGCAGACCGACGTATGGCCTGATGCCTATTGCCAAAACTCTGGAACTGGGCAATTACGGAGGCTTCATCCTCTCCTACAATGGCGGGCAAATTATCAATGCGCAAAGTGGCGAACTACTCTTTGAGCGTAGGATAAACCCCGAAATGCTGCCCTATCTTGAAAAGAAATCCCGTAAGAACGGGTTTGCTATTTTTACGTATCACGAAGATACCATTATCACCGACTCGCCTGAAAACGAGCACATACGCCGCGAAGCCGAGCTGAATGGCTTGAAGATAATTGCCGAAACCGAATTCTCGATAGCGGTGGACTTTGCCCCTTGCAAGTGCATGCTGGTAAGCGATGACGAAGAAGCCCTCGTGGGACTGGAAGACCACTGGCGCCGGAGGTTGAACGGAGCGCTGGATGTATTTCGTTCGGAACCTTATTTCCTAGAAGTGGTGCCCTGCTCCATTGATAAATCCAATACGCTGGGCGCCTTGCTTGAGAAGTTAGGTATCAACTCTGAAGAAGTCATCGCCATCGGCGACGGAGTTTGCGATGTCTCCATGATACAATCCGCCGGACTGGGTATCGCTATGGGAAACGCACAAGACTCGGTGAAGGTCTGTGCCGACCGCATCACCGCCTCCAACGATGAAGACGGCGTGGCCGAAGCCGTGGAGAAAGCGATACTTGCCGAAATCCGCCCCGCCGACGTGCCCCTGGAGCAACTCAACCAGCGTGCCCGCCATGCATTGATGGGAAATCTGGGCATACAATACACTTACGCCTCCGAAGATAGGGTAGAGGCCACCATGCCCGTGGACGAACGTACGCGCCAACCTTTCGGCATCCTGCACGGAGGTGCCAGCCTAGCATTGGCCGAAACCGTGGCCGGACTGGGTTCCATGATACTTTGCAAGCCGGACGAAATAGTGGTCGGCATGCAGGTCAGCGGAAACCATATCTCCTCCGCCCATGAGGGGGATACGGTAAGGGCTGTTGCAACTATCGTGCATAAAGGCCGCTCCTCGCATGTGTGGAATGTGGATGTGTTTACTTCCACGGCCAAGCTGGTGTCTTCGGTGCGTGTAGTCAATAGCATACTGAAAAAGGGATGATCGAAAATGAATTGGACAACGGGCCACAAGAACTACCCGTTGAATCCGTTAAGAAGAACAATACCCGGACCCTCGTAAAAAGAACACTTGCGATTGCCGGTTTAGCCTTGGTTGTATATTTTTTGTACTCCATTGTTCACCTGTTTGTTTCGCCCGACCGCAACATTCAGCAAATCTACCTGGTGCCCGAAGACGCGGCATTTATCATCCAGTCCTCGGCGCCCATCGACGATTGGGCAAAGTTCAGCGGAAGCGCAACCTGGCAATGCCTGAAGCGGGCGAAAGCCTTCGAGGACGTCACCCGGAATGTGGAAACGCTCGACACTGTGGTCCGAAGCAATAAAATGTTGTTATCGCTTGTGGGCAAACGGGATATGCTCATCTCGATCCATAAGGTCCGTGCCCGCGATTGGGATTTCCTGATTGTGCTGGACATGCAAAAGGCCTCCAAGATGGACTTGTTGAAGGATCAGCTTGAAACGGTGCTCACCATGGCGGGCAGTTCCGTAACCAACCGGATGCACAACGGGATTAACATCCTCGAAATGCGCGATCCGGATACACGCGATATTTTTTATTGCGCCTTCGTGGACAACCATTTCGTAGGTTCCTATACCTCCAAACTTGTAGAATCGGCCATCGACTCACGCAACAAGCCCAAAATCGGTCTCGATCATTCTTTTATCGAAGCCGAAAAACTGGTGTCCGGCAAAGGACTTGTCCGCGTTTTTATCAATTATGCACGCCTGCCCCAATTCCTGAATATTTATCTGGGAACCGGGAACGAGTACATCGATATGTTCAGCAATTCCATGGATTTTGCCGGACTCTATTTCAATACCGACCACAAACGGATGGAGGTGAAAGGATATACCTTGCGGAAAGACACCGTCGATCCGTACATCATGGCCTTGCTGAACTCGGGTAAGCACCGGATGAAAGCACACGAAATCCTGTCCAGCCGGACGGCACTCTATACCAACATCGGTTTCAGCAATCCGGTGACTTTTGTAAAGGAACTGGAGAATGCACTCGCGGTCCACGATCCGCAATGGTGCGAATCTTATAGGAGTTCCCGGAAGAAGATTGAAAGCCTGTTCGACATCTCTCTGGAAGAAAACTTCCTGAGCTGGATGTCGGGAGAATTTGCCATCACCCAATCCGAACCGGGGCTGTTGGGGCACGATCCGGAACTGATTCTGGCCATCGGCACCAAAAGCATCAAGGACGCCCGTAAGAATATGGAGTTTATAGAAAAAAAGCTCAGGCGGCGCACCCCGCTCCGGATAAAGACGGTTGATTATAAGGGATTTGAAATCAACTATGTGGAAATGAAAGGCTTCTTTCGTTTGTTCTTTGGAGGGCTGTTCGACAAGTTCGAAAAACCCTATTACACGTACGTGGACGATTATGTGGTGTTTAGCAACAAAGCCTCGTCTCTGCTCTCATTTATAGAAGATTACGATCAGAAGAACCTGTTGAAGGATAATCCGGGCTTTAAAAATGCCTTCTCGTACCTGAATTCGAGTTCTACCGTTTTCTTATATACGGATGTGCATAAGTTTTATTACCAGTTGAAGCCTATGATGAATGCCGTTACGTGGGGAGAGATACAATCGGACAAGGACATTGTCTACTCATTTCCCTATTGGACCATGCAGATTACGGGAGACGGCCAGTCCGCCTCGTTGCAATGCGTGATGGACTATAAACTTTATCAACCGGAAGAAGAGGCCGTAGCGGTGGTAGTGGACGATGAAGCCGACGAAGTAATGAACGAAGATGCCGAAACGGAGAAGGAGCAAATGAGTGAGTTGCAACGTTTCTATGTTGAGAAATTTGAGGGCAACGTCTTGCGGGAGTTTTATCCCGAAGGAGCGCTGAAGAGTGAAGCGGAAGTGAAGGATGGAAAGCGCCACGGACGCTATCGCGAATATTATGAGAACGGCAAACTGAAACTCCGCGGAAAATACGGAGATAACATACCCAAGGGCACATGGAAGTACTATACGGAGGAGGGAGAGTTTGAACGGAAAGAGAAGTATTAAAAAAGAGAAAAACAATGCTTGCATATACCTATATTGAACACGGAAAATTTGAACTTATAGAAAAACCGAAACCCGGGTTGAAAGACCCCCGAGACGCCATTGTCCGCGTGACGCTCGGTAGCATCTGCACCAGCGATTTGCACATCAAGCACGGTAGCGTGCCGCGTGCCTTGCCCGGAACCACGGTGGGGCACGAAATGGTAGGCATCGTGGAGCAAGTGGGCGCGGACGTCACTTCCATCAGGCCCGGCGACAGGGTTACGGTGAACGTAGAAACCTTTTGTGGAGAATGCTTCTTTTGCCGACACGGATATGTGAACAATTGCACCGATGCCAATGGTGGTTGGGCACTGGGTTGCCGCATCGACGGAGGTCAGGCCGAGTACGTCCGCGTGCCTTATGCCGACCAGGGACTGAACCGTATTCCGGATGCGGTGAGCGACGAACAAGCGCTCTTTGTGGGCGACGTGCTTGCTACGGGCTTTTGGGCGGCTCGCATATCGGAGATTACCGAAAAGGATACGGTGCTCATCATCGGCGCCGGCCCTACCGGAATCTGCACCCTGCTTTGCGTGATGCTCAAGCACCCCCGCCGCATCATTGTTTGCGAGAAATCTCCTGAAAGAATACGCCTTGTGCGTAAACATTATCCGGACGTACAGGTGGTGGAACCGGAGGATTGCCGGGAGATTGTGTTGCGGAGTAGCGATCATGGCGGAGCCGACGTCGTGCTCGAAGTGGCAGGAACCGACGACACCTTCCGTCTGGCGTGGGAGTGTGCACGCCCCAATGCCATCGTCACCGTGGTGGCCCTCTACGATCATCCCCAGGTGCTTCCCTTGCCCGATATGTACGGAAAAAACCTGATCTTCAAGACCGGTGGCGTGGACGGGTGCGATTGCGCCGAGATACTTCGCCTGATCGAAGAAGGCAAGATAGACACCACGCCGCTTATCACACACCGCTTCCCGTTGAATGAGATTGAGGAGGCTTACCGGATTTATGAAAATAAACTGGACGGGGTGATGAAAGTTGCGGTGTCTGAAAGAGAAAGAAAGGAATAAGAGAGTGATAGGGTGGTAAAAGTGGTAAAGGTGATAGGGCGATAAAGTAGCTGCGCTATATATCACAGAGCGTTATCCCACTATCACCTTACCACTTTTACCACGCTTTGTTCATAACCATATTAAAAAGAATACAGCCTTATGCCCATTATTGAAATATCCTCCTTGTCGCACCCCGGAATCGAGGTGTTCTCCACCCTCACCGAGGCCCAGTTGCGCAACCGCATCGAGCCCGATAAAGGCCTGTTCATAGCCGAAAGCCCGAAAGTGATCCGTGTAGCATTGGATGCCGGATATGAACCTCTGGCCCTCTTGTGCGAGCAAAAACATATCACCGGTGATGCCGCCGACATCATCAGTCGTTGCGGCGACGTGCCCGTCTATACGGGCGGGCGGGAGTTGCTCGCTACGCTGACGGGCTATGTCCTGACGCGCGGAGTGTTGTGTGCCATGCGTCGCCCCGCGCCCCGCACGGTGGAAGACACATGTCGGGATGCCCGGCGCATCGTCGTCATCGACGGTGTGGTGGACACTACGAATATTGGTGCCATTTTTCGTTCGGCGGCCGCTCTCGGGATGGATGCCGTGTTGCTGACGCGTAACTCTTGCGATCCGTTGAACCGTCGTGCGGTCAGGGTGTCCATGGGTTCGGTTTTTTTGGTTCCCTGGACGTGGCTGGACGGCACTCTCAGTGATCTGGCCCGCCACGGCTTCCGCACCGCCGCCATGGCACTTACGGACAATTCTATCTCCATTGCCGATCCTGTCTTGACGTCCGAACCCCGGCTAGCCATTGTGATGGGAACGGAGGGAGAGGGGCTTCCACCCGATACGATTGCCGCGGCGGACTATGTAGTCCGTATCCCGATGGCGCATGGGGTCGATTCGCTCAATGTGGCGGTGGCGGCGGCCGTGGCGTTTTGGCAACTTAGGATTATGGATTAAAACTATTTTTGTTTTAATTTCGATATGGATAATCTTCAGATGTATAAAGAATTACTTGCGGATAAATATTTCTAAGGAAGGAATTCCATGTGGCTGTTGGATGTGTAGAGAGGAAGAGTATGACCGTAAGGAATATAAAAGAGAAACTTGGTGCATTATCAAAGAATGAGCCAATAGATTAAAATACCATTCCTCGCTCTTTCTATAAGCGTGAAATGGTATTTTGTTATTCAGTGCGTAATGTTGAGAATTCTTGTTTTTTAATTGATAATTTATTACAGATTACTTACCGATGCAGTAACTCGAATACAGTTTAATATGCTGATAATCAATGTGATACAAAATACGAGGTACAAATAAGGTACAAAAAATATACCACATAAATCGCTGATAATAAACGCTTTATAAACTTCCACAACTTCTGGTAACTTCCTGAATTATGATAATTTTATAGATTCTTGTTTTTGTAAAACGCTGTAAATCTATATGTTATCTTTTTAAGGAAAATCCCTTTTTGTATTTCAAAAATCTTCTTTTTCTCTTAGGTACAAATATAGCAATTAAAAAGCTGGTATGCAAATTTAGTGAAAAATGAATTTGCTATGTAGTTAAATGCAGTTTTAGAGAAGTCGTATTTCTTAATTTCTAATCAAACCTTTTGGATTGTGTACAAGAAAATGTATGATGAGTAATGTTGTATCAAAATGGAAAAAGCAGAATTATACTGAATATATATTTGACAAAAGGTAATATTGGTAAGTGCTGGATTTGAAATGTATATTTGGCGAAAGTGGCAATTTGGGTGTTAATAACGAGCAATGATGATGCAATCAATATTGCATCGATACTAATTCAAAAATGTTATGGTGATAGAAGTGAATTTGGGATTTGGGTTATTGTTAGTGAAACTCTAAAAGGATGTTTGAAAGTTTAGTTCGAGCATATTGTCTTATTGGGATAAAAAAGGTAAGCGATTTAGGTTATAAGGGGATTATTTTTATTGCTATATAAGAAAAAAGTGCTGTTCATTTTTACGGTGAATTGTAGTTTTCTTATATTGTAGCCTACTTTATATTTTACCCAATAAAACGATATGAGCAATCATCCTAATGTGAATGAATGAAATCCTATTGATTCAAAAACTGCAACTTTCATCAATCCTCCTTCCTTGGCAATGGTAATTTCCGGTAAAAGCAACTTTTCATCTATTCCATATCGGGAAAGCGTATTGATGCATTGATAGAATTTTACGTTCTCATTATTCAAACGGGTAAACGTGGATTTAACCGTCTCCAATTGTGTACTTTTCAGGCATGAAAGCAGTGCTGTACCAACACTGACTACGGCTATCTTATCTACCATTGCAGGTTGTTGGTTCAAATGGGCGATGTGTGAAAACAGTTGTTCCCAGTAACGGTCATCCCTAATCAAAAATACAAAATTCAATTTATCCATATTTCATTTATTTTGTTAGTTAATACTTCTTTTTTAGGCAATATCTTTCAGAAATCATATTTCAACATAAGTTGAATTCGATTGGCATGTCCGGAAACATCATCCATATTCTTTCGATGGCCGTAGAGATATTCCGTGGCAACGGTCATATTTTGAAAAGCGTTCCAGAATAGAGAACAGGAAAGATATTCTCCCCAGCGGTAATCGCTGCCGGTAATATAGCTTTCTTCCCGATGGAGGATGGCGGTGGAGTAATTGGCTGCTGCATAGATTTTTTTAGAGAAATCGACACGAAGTCCGCAAGAAATGCCACACATAGGAATTGTTTTCATTACACCGGCTTCGTTTGAATCGGGCAACAAATCTACATTCAGGACCGCTAAGTCGCTTATGTAACGGGCAATGCCTTCTCCGTATTCTCCCTGGGCATAGAGTGTCAGGAAAGAAACGGGCTTCAGAGAACCGCTCAGTTGTACCCCCCAACCGAAGCGGGTTTTGATCTTTTCGGTTTTTGTGTCACCATAACTCAAACCACGAAAAACACCTCCCAGTTTTAGATGTCCGTAAGCTGTTTTGTATTGTAGATAGAGGGGAACGTCGGGGATACGTTGGGTGACTGATTTCACTCCTGTTGCCGTTGTAATCCTTGTTCGAGGCATTTCGACCGAGGCTCCGACCGTAAAATCTTTGCTTATCTTATGAGTATATCCGATAAGCGGTGTGCGAAAGAATGTCCTTGAATCGTCTCCCTGTATATCAATGGGCGGGGCTATTGCTTGCGGATCGTAAAGGAAACTCCATGCTTGCCCGGCGGTGATACCTAAAAAAGAAATATATGCCTGACGGAGCCGGAGGACACTGCTACCACCTCTGAAATCAGATTCTATGTAAAAACGAATATCTCCAACAGTCGTTTTCTGTGTTACATTCAGGCTGAGACGGGTAGCAGAGGCGTCAATTCCCAAACTACCCCGCTTGTCCCATTTGCCGGGCACCGGAATATCGGCAACGATAAAATCATTATTGTCTATCGTCCCGTCAAAATCAGCCGAAGCGGACACACGGATATATCCACCGAGCTTGATAGTGGTATTATTTTTTTGCCAGAGGAAGGGATCTGACTTTTGGGCACAGACCATTCCCGTGCCAATTAGTCCCAGCACGATGAATATAAAACGTTTCATCCTTCTTTTTTATTGCGTGTATAAAATAAGTACCCTGTAGCCAGAAAACCAATAAAAGTAAAGATGGCGAACACATACGAACTGGCTGCAAACTGCATACCACCACTAATGATATGTCCAGACGTACAGCCATCTGCCATACGTGCGCCGAAGATAAGTATCACACCTCCTACAAAAGCCCAAACGATGCGGTGGCCTTTTGATTCACCTTTATATTCTGCCCAGCGTTCCTGGATAAGACGCCAACGGAAAGTGCCTGTTATAAGGGCATATACAAATCCTGCGATTAATGCACCCAGTAAAAACCATACCTGCCAAGAACCGGAACCGATAAGTCCCAGATAGTAGGAGTTATCGGTCAGGGATGCAATGGAATCACCGACAAAAGGATAAGATGTAGAAGCTCCCAACGGTTTGTTTTGCCATCCCTGGTAGAACAAAAGAGTGTTGAGCAAAGCCAGTCCAATACCTGTTATTACCCATCGACGGCTTGGGTTGCCGTTTTTCACATCTAACTGATGCAAGATAAATGCTCCGGCAATCATTGCAACTCCAATTAAGATAACGGTAATGACGTACCCTATGGAAAATTCGCTTCCCATCAATGTAAACAAAGTTCCTTTACCCAGATTTTCTCCCAACAAAGGAATAATGAAAGGATAAAGCACAGTATATAGAATTCCTCCAGCCAGTCCTCCTATGATTCCCCATAAAGCATCGATTGATCCCTGACCGAGTGATATAGGTAATGTTCCCGGACAATAACCAAGTATTGCCATACCGATGCCAAAGATAACTCCTCCGAGAGCCGTACCCACGAGATAGAGTGACTTGACGTGAAATACGGCCTCGTTGTCTGCCATTTCTATCATTAACAAAATACTGCCCAGGCCAATGACCAACATGATCGTTTTAGCTACAGTGAAGTCCTTTAATATAGAAAGTCCGGCAATTGTATTAAATTTATTGAGCCCCGCATAGCTGATAAGGAATCCGAAAACGATTCCAATAATGATAATAATCAGATTTCCCATATATTGAATATTTAAAATATTATCATACGGAAGGAAGGCTCCCACCTTTGGTTTTCGTTATAATCTCACTTAAACATTCTTTGTATTAGTATGGTTCATCTTACAGTATAAAAACATTCTATGTTTTTTTTGACAATGAGTTGGCAACTGTCTCTATTGCTGTAGTCTGCTCCTGCTTTGCTTTACTTATCAAGGTAGCTTTTTACTGTGGACAATTATGAAAAATAATTTAGATAAAAAGATAATTTGAGTATTCTCTTCTCACCAGTACTGCATTAATATGTAATTTCAAAATTTACAAGCATGGAATATATCTGTTTTAAATTGCAGAAATAATGCATTTTTATCACACATTTTAGCTTGTAGTTTAGCAGTAGGGTCTTGTCACACCATTTAGGACCTTTTATCTGGACAGCTCCAAAAGCTTCAATACGTAATTTCAGCTGATCGTCAGGAATCCGTTTTAAGTATTTCATATTAGACTTTTATTTTCAGCAAAGTTATACTAATTCCTCATACCAATAGAACTACTTTGTTTTTTGCGCTGATTTACTTCATATTTTTGTGGTGATTTATCTCATGTCTTTGCAATGTGTCAGAAAAATTGCGTATATTTCGGACATAATAAATGTTAATAATTTGAGTTTGCAAAAAGAAAGTATTTCAAAAAGAATAAGGGAAGCCATTCTTTCTGGAGAAAAAGGACGTATTTATTTTGTCAAAGACTTTGCAGATTACAAAAATGATGCTTTGGTTACTAAAGTTCTGTATAGGTTAGAGAAAAATAAAATACTAATCCGGTTGGCCAAAGGTATTTACTTATATCCAGTGGTAACTTGTTATGGTATATATTATCCATCTTTAGACTATATAGCCAAATCAATAGCCAAGAGGGACAAAGCCAAAGTTATGCCTACAGGCAGTGCTGCTCTAAACCTGTTGGGGATATCAACTCAAGTTCCTATGAATGCTGTGTATCTTACAACTGGTTCTTCCCGAGTAATAAAGATAGGTAAGCGCAAAATAACTTTTAAAAGAAGTGCTCCTAAAAATTTAGAATACGAAGGAACACTTTTTCCTTTGGTTGTTATTGTAATGAAAGAGCTTGGAGAAAAAAATATAGATGCTCCTATTATGAAACAAATCGAGAAAATACTTCTTAAGATAGATGAACAAGCTACTTTGAGTCATGATATAGCATTGGCCCCATTTTGGATAAGGAGTTTATTATTGCCAATTATAAGAGACAAAATAATAAGTGTTTAAAAGGCTTTAATAGTGGGTGAATAACGAAGTGATTTGAGTAATTTGACAATGTGTTAAGCTATAGCACTTGATAATGATTTTCTACAAGGCTCATTTTTATTTATAGTAAGTCAAAAAAGAATAATTCATATAAATCACAATGCACTGTGATTCTACGATTTATAAAATCATAACGCAGCATATTTATATTAAAATCACAACTAATTGTGATTTTAATTGTCTGTTTCAGTTTTATTCATTATTTTTGTTCAAAATCACACTGTATTGTGAATACAAAAGAAATAGGAGTCATTATTAAGGAGCGGCGCCAACACTTGAAAGTGAAACAACAGGAGCTTGCTGATTTAGCCGGTGTAGGCATTAATACGCTGGTTGCTATTGAACGTGGACAAGGGAATCCAAAGTTGGAAACATTACTTGCTATCTTTGGTACCTTGGGCTTGCAGATTGAAATCAAACTAAAAGATTAGAGCTATGAGACAATGTGAAGTTTATATACATGGTATTCGTGCCGGAGTGCTTACCGAAGATGATAATCGAACGTACACCTTCACTTACGATGCTGCTTACTTGCTGGGCAAAGGGAATCCTCCCGTTAGCCTTACCTTGCCTTTGCGTAGTGAACCTTATCATTCGCCTTATTTGTTTGCATTCTTTTTCAACATGCTTTCTGAAGGAGAGAATCGCCAAGTCCAATCCCAAATACTTCGTATTGATGCGGATGACGATTTCGGCATTTTGCTTGCTACCGCACAAACAGATACTATAGGGGCTGTCACTATCAAACCAATTGCTGTATGAAAGAAATTCATGTTTGCCCATCTACATTAGCCGAAGGTTACGAAACCTATTCCTCTGCTGCTCGAAAAATTTTGTTCGACGGTAAAGTGGTGTCGCATTACATTGATGCACCGAGTCCATCTGAAGATAGTGCTGAAGCTAAAGAGGCGATTCGTAATGTTGGACGTATTTCTTTGTCGGGTGTGCAACCAAAATTTGCTGTAGTGCTAGATATAGATAGCGCATATTTGCGTTATGCTCGTGAAGATGAGCGGGGAATATATATATTGAAACCTTGTCCTAACGGTTATCATATTCTGAACAAGGAGTATTGTGCCGCCAACGAACATCTTACTATGCAGATAGCTTCGCAGGTATATGACATTGAAACAGCGGCCAATGCCCTCTGTTTTTTTAAGAATGATGAAGCGGCTTATATTACTCGTCGTTTTGACGTGCATTCTGGGGGAAAGTATCAACAGGAGGATTTTGCGGCGTTAATGGGATATACCAAAGCACATGGAGGAAGCGATTATAAATATTGTAATGCCAGTTACGAAGAGTGTGCCGAAGTGATTCGTCAGTATGTTAAGGCTGCTCCCATTGATGTGGCCCGTTTTTTTCGTTTGGTGGTGTTCAACTTTATCACTCTCAATGATGATGCCCATTTGAAGAATTTCTCGCTTATTGATAGAGATGGGGAGTATCGCCTTTCTCCAGCTTACGATTTGATAAACACTTCCTTGCATTTGGTTGAACCTCGTATTTTTGCCCTTGACAAAGGTTTGTTCCGAGAAGGCATGAAGCTCTCCGATACACATCAAGTGAATAGAGCCGATTTTGAGGAATTTGGTCGTCGCATCGGGCTTCCGGAGCGAGTGGTAAAACGAGAATTGGATGTATTTTCTAAAGAGAATCTGATGATAAAGGTGTTGATTGAGCACTCTTTCTTGTCGGATGTATTAAAGCGTCAATATTGGTTGTCTGTGGATTATAGGCGGAAGATGTTGGTATGGTGATTTAGACAAATTCTGAAAGTCTGATCGGAATCTTTTGGCATGATATTTGTTTGTGCCGTAAGTGTTCATTATCAAAATAATTTAGTCATGAAAAAAACTTTTCTCCAAACATTAAAAATGTCGTCCATACTAACATTAATAGAAAGAGACGATGGACAAAAGAAACAAACATTGGAGAAGATGCCATCAGTGGCGATTGTTTAAGGCGAGAATGATTTTACGTGCAGCTTGTCAAGATTGTATGTGGGACGAAGAAGGACATTTTATTAAGCGTCCTCATTGGTTTGAGTTGGCCAAACAAAGGTGGTGTCAAATTTATAAGACTACCGGAACACCATGTAGCTGCTGGATGTGTAAAGGTGAAACCTATAGCCGTAAGGATTCTAAAAAAGAGGCTCAGAACATTATTAAGGAATCATTAGAATGAATCTCTAGGGTAGGGGCAATTCGTCCTTACCCTTAATATTTTTATATACAAAGTATATAATCTATGAACCAATTGATTACTATTGAGAAAAAGAATATTTTTTTGGTAGTCTATTAAAAACAAGCTACTTTTGCAATCAATTAAAGTTGAAACCTTAGGCTAATACGTTTTTATGGGGCATACTGAGTGAACTTTAGTAATGTCGGTTGGAAACGTCCATCCGGTAGATAGTCTTTAGCTATTTATGTTAGAGAGAGCACATCCGAGAGATGAAAGGTAGAACTAAGATGTACTTGACCATCGTCAGTGTCGGATTTGGCTCCGAGAATGAAAACAACAGACCTTCCATCTGTTCTTCTCCCATTCCCGTTTCTGGATTGGCAAGAATACTTTCTTGCGTTAGTGTAAAAGTCTCCGATTGATGCTGCGGAGCATATATGATTTTATCTTTCTGTCTTTTGAGATAAAGACGGAAAGAAGTGTTTTACACTTATTCGACGTAGCGATACGTCAGAGAGGAGCAAATAATGAAAATACAATTTATTTCAGATTTGCATTTTGAGTTTTCTCAAAATGTGGATTTTATTAATTCATCTCCGCTTAAAGCGGTAGGTGAAGTCTTGGTATTGGCTGGTGATACGGGATATTTGAATGATGAAAAACTTCCTAAAATGAAGTTTTGGGAATGGACATCTTCAAATTTTAAACATGTATTACTCGTTCCGGGAAATCATGAGTTCTATAATTATGCAGATATCCTTTCCGAAGGCGATTCATGGTGTAGAATGATAAAGCCTAATGTCGGCTATTATCAAAACCAGGTTATTCGTATTAATGATATTGATTTTATTCTTTCTACACTTTGGACAGATATTCCATTGAGTATTCATAAACATCTCAGGCGGCGTATGAATGACTTTCGCTATATCCTTTATGGCAGCAGAACCTTTAATACGGATGATTGTATCGTTGAACATAAGAAGTGTTTTTCGTTTATCAAACAATCTGTAGCTGAAAGTACCGCAAAGCATATTGTGGTAGTAACTCATCATTTGCCTACGATGGAAGTAGTACCCCAAAACCTAATTTGGGATAATCTGGACTGTGGTTATGCAACCGAACTTTCAGACTTTATCAAAAAGAGTCATATTGATATATGGATACATGGTCATTCTCATTCTTGTTCTGATACGATAATTGGCAATACGCATATTGTATCCAATCAGGTCGGGTATACATTTTATAATCAACACATGATGGGATTCGAAGGAAATAGATGTATTGAAATTATTTAATTTGTAGTAGCAATAGATAAAGCATAGACAAACAGTTAGGAAACTTATCACTCTTTTTTGGAATGCAGTGAAGGTAAAGCTATCGTATTGTCGAATGGTATAAAAGTTTGTCTTTCCGATTATTTGCATAAATATGTAAAGGAGGCTCTTGACTGACTTTAAGAAAGGTATGAGTTGATTGTACGGAATACATCATATTACTTGGATTATTGGTTGATCAGTAATCACAACATAGTGTGTATGGATAATCAAATAAACTCTTTACGTGTTATTATTGGCGAGCAGGTACGTCTCCGAAGAAAAGAACTTATGATTACGCAACCCAATCTGAAGGATATTGCAGGTATCAGTATCAATACGCTATACAAAGTTGGCAGACTTGATGGCCGTAAACAATGGAAGTAATTATAAGTATAAATACAGCTACGAAGAACAAGCTGAGCTAATAAAACTTTATATCCCTGCTTGGCGCATCGAGATAGAGACGTTTTTTAAAGTTGTACTTTTCAATATTCTATTCTCAAACGGTGATACCCATTTGAAGAATTTTTCTGTTTTCGAAACTTCAAGGGGCGATTTTCGATTGGCTTCCGCTTATAATCTGCTGAGTACACACCTGCATGTTGATATTAGTGATTATGCTTTGAGTCGTGGTCTGTTCCGTGAGGAAGATAAATCGGAATTCTTGAAATTTAACGGTAAGGCTAATGGGCGATCCTTCGAGGAGTTTGGCAGGCGTATCGGAGTCAATGAAAAACGTGTGGTTGAGATATTAACCCAGTTCACTACTCAATACCCACTAACCGAACAGCTCATAGAAGTCTCATTCCTATTACCCGAAACCAAGAAAACCTATCTAGCGGAATACTGTTAACGTAGAAATAGACTCAAGGATATGAAGTAAGAATTTTGAAATTCTATTCTCTTACTTGCCGATAGCTTCCATCTTTTTAATACGATAATAGAGAAAAGGGATCATTTAGTAATTAAACAATCCCTTTTATTGTGTAACACATTAAGCGTACTGGATGAGTTTCCATGTTACAGCTCTTCCTCCGTATGGAGGCATAGTGTTACCTTTGGCTATAGGAGCGGTTGTTGAAGGTGTTCCAACCACTTGCCATACGCCACTCTCAGGACATTTTTGCCCTGTAGATGCGGTAGTACCAATTGGTGCTCTCATATCATTCAAGTTTTAATAACCCCAAATTTTCCAGAAAGGATCACTCTGTTCATTATTTACAGGTATAATGAAAACCTGTTTTCTCCGTTGGTGCATTGTTTACCGTTTATGGCAACTTGGACAGCAATAGTAGCAACCATCTACATTAGAGTAATACTCTTTTGCTTTTTTAACTGCATCCGCACAGTTTGAAAAATAACCTAGTCCAATTAGATTTGAACTGTGAGGTAAATAACTACATGTGCTTTTGTGCACCTCATGCTCACCCGTTGATTGAGCATTCTTGTTTACGTAATAATAATCCATAAAATGAAAGAATTAGATGAATCAACCTGCTTGTGTTAAGGGTAGTCTGCACGGCTGATATAAGCAAACTACTTATTTGAAAATCCTGAACTATTGATTTGATACAAAGATATATTGTTGTTGTGCATTCTATCTGCACAGATTACTTTTCTGAATAATATCTTCAACTCTAAACTCAAAAATATACTCATTCTTTACATCTTGAATGATTATAGGGAATAATATGCGGACAGTTTTACCAATGAAAAGTTGTTTTGACTCTTCAATATTATTTTTGTCAATAGGGAAATTGAATAATTTGCCTTTGCGCCATCCACCATACTATCCGTTGACGTAATATACATTATCGTTCGGTATCACAATATCACTAAGTGACGATCCACATTATATCAATGTAGGCATCCTTGTACTTGTAGTTGTTTTTTTCTTCTACGTCAAGTTTAATAATTTTAGTATCTCCATACTGTGTTTTTGCATCAGCAGGAGCCTCCACGTTGGATAGTCCGACATTATAAGTCAAATATGGACCAAATGCACACGATGTTATAGAGACAGTGGCAATTAGAGAGAGTAGAATCTTTTTCATATCACCGTTTAAATGATTAATAATTTCACAACAAAGGTGATATGGATGAATTCATTCAATCTGCATAATAAAAAAAGAGCTCAAGAAAACTTGAACTCTTTAGCTATGTACTACTTGAGAATACTAATATCCAGCAACCTCTATATCTGTTGCACTCACCATTGCAGCATAGACATACATTGCAGCAATTGCATGTAAAGCAGGTGATAACTCACCTGATTTTAAAATTGGAGCTTGATGTGCCTGGTCATTTCGCCATTGATAAAGTAAGTTATAGAATGTACTCATATTAGCCAGTTTAGGGTCCTTATTTTTATACAATCGTTGAATATCTGGGAATTGATATACTACATTTACTAAACCTGTTGATGTCTTATCGGATACAAGTTCTTTTCCTTCTTTCATATAATATATTTTGCGCAACAGTGCTTCGTACTTAGTGACCAATGTCTGAAAATATATCTGTAAATCAATATCTCTATTCTCTGCACGATATAGATTGTTGAAAGTCTCTTTTACTATTTCATTGAGTCCGTCAAGACTTTCAATCGTTGTAGCATTAAATATCTTAAAGAGCCAATCTATAACTTCTTCAAGATCACGATAGGTTACTCCTGCCAGCTCTTCAAATTCCCCGATAAGATTGTCGTACATCAATTGTTTGAGAACTACTTCGTCGTAACTAGGTCTATTTGATTTGGTTGTTGCCGCAGCAAGGAACTCAAATGCCTTTCTGAAGAAAGTTTCTGAAAAAGCCTGATTACCAGACATAACCTCCATAAGACTAACATATTCATTGATTTTATCCCAGCCTTTAGCTGTAAACTTGTCTTTCACAAGTTCAATTAACACGTCAACCGTATTTTGAGCATTGAAGGCTTTTTGAATATCCTCATCTTGAAGTACCTCAAGCAACAAAGAGTATATCAACTTATCATTCTCTTGTAGAAAACCTGCATACGGTTCATTGATCTCTTTGAGCAAATCTTGTAATGTTCCGAGTGTTCCCGGTTTAGGGGCATTTACTCGTCCATCTCCGCCTGATTTTAAGTTACCATCCTCTTTATCAAGCAGAATAGTTCCACTAGCTGACTCCTCTATCTTGAATTTATCGAGATTGATACGGTTTAATATATCAAGAGGGAGAGTTTCTTTAGTGTATGGCAAGAACTTATATAGTAGTTTGCAGAACAGGTAATATTTTTCTAATTGAGGGTCGATAAATGTCATTAATTGCGAAAGGAATGTATATTGACGCACATATCGATCAACAAGCTTACGAAACTTCACTTTCTCTTCGTTCTCCATGGGATCAACACGCTCTTCAATAATAGTTCTGAATAGTGGTGAAAGCACTTCTGGCTTTTGCGATTTATCTATCAATACCTCTATTGCTTCGTTAAGTTGTTTTTCCGTAAAGACTTTGTATTTATCTATTTCTGATTTAAAATCATAGAGCTTTTGCGTATCAATAGGCTCGCTCAAACGTGTTGTTTGATAGTATGGTTGGAATGACTTCTGAATCTCCTCCTGTTCATTCACAAAGTCGATAACCATAGTGTCTTGTTTCCATTCGGCACAGCGGTTAAGTCGGCTCAGAGTCTGAATTGCTTGCACCCCACCTAGTTGCTTATCAACGTACATTGTATGCAATAGAGGTTGGTCGAATCCTGTTTGGAATTTATTGGCTACGATAAGTATTCTGCATTTATCGTCATTGAATTTATCACGTATTGCAGCATCCTTGACACCGAAGCCATTCATGTTCTCTTCGGTATATGTATGGGCGTTTATTTCAACACTGCCAGAAAATGCCACGAGAGTAGATATTAGATTTCCATACTTCTCTGCGATGATTTTATCTATTACCTGTTTGTATCTTACCGCATTGGCGCGAGAACTTGTGACAACCATCGCTTTTGCTCTTCCGTTTATTTTGTGAATAGTCTTATTCATAAAGTGAGTAAGCATCATATCGGCTTTATATGAGATAGTATATGGATGGTCGTTTACATGCTGCATCAAAAGCTTCATAGCTTTTTTCTTATCATATTCCTCGTCGTTCTCATCTTCCATCTGTTTTCCTACAATCTCGAACATAGATTTGAAGGTGGTGTAGTTCTCCAGAACATCCAATATAAACCCTTCATCAATAGCCTGACGCATTGAGTAAATATCAAATGCCTCTCCATTGTGTCCAAATAGAGCCAATGTCTGTTTTTTCGGCGTAGCAGTAAAGGCAAAATAAGAAATGTGATCCATTTGTCCACGTGCTGCTTGAATTTCAGCTAACAAGCGATCGGTATCGTTCTCTATCTCCGCATCATTCTCCTCTACAATTGTTTGCAAAAGTTCTTTGTCTGTGAGTGTAATTTTCACGTCTTTAGCGTTCTCGCCATTTTGCGAGCTGTGCGCCTCGTCAATGATAACTGCAAAACGTTTACCTTTGAGTTCACCAAGGTGCTTGCGAACATTTGCAAACTTTTGAATCGTGGTGATTATGATACGGTTGCCATTCTCAAGTGCCGTCGCAAGTTTTGAAGAGCCGCTTTTTACCGATTTTACCACTCCGGCAACGGTTGCAAAATCCTCTATCTCGTCGGCGATTGCCTTGTCGAGAATAATTCGGTCCGTTACCACTATAATACTGTCAAAAGAGGGCTTATCTTCCACATCAAACAGGTCGCTAAGTTGATGAGCAAGCCACGCAATACTTTTCGACTTGCCTGAACCTGCACTGTGTTGCACAAGATAGCTCTCGCCATTACCTTTCTCTTTAATGTCGGCAATGATTCTGCGAACACAGCGCAACTGATGGTAGCGAGGGAAGATGGTTACTCTCTCTCTCGTTTTACTTTTTCTGGGGATATACTGCTTGATAAAATCTTGAATGATATTGAGTAGACTATCTGCCTGAAATATATCTTCCCACATATAACTCGTTGCGTATTTGCCTTCGATAATAGGGTTGTCGGTGTTGATGTTAAAGGGCAAGAACATCGTATTCTCTCCACATAGTTTTGTGGTCATCATTACACGATTGTTATCTGCTACAAAATGCACCAAGCAACTTTTTAACATTCTGTTGTTAGGGTCTCTATGGTTGCGGTATTGCTCCATACCATTGACAATGTTTTGTCCCGTACCTTCGTTTTTGAGTTCGCAAGTGATAAACGGAATGCCATTAATAAGTATCGCTAAGTCAAGCTCATTGCCTTTGTCTTTTACAGCGGTAGAGTACCGCATTTGACGCACAACAGAGAAGCAGTTCTTATTGTATAGTGCCACAAATGGCGTGTTGCGTTTCTGATCGGGCTTGAATTGTAGCAGCTTAATTTTTATGCCTTGTAGCGTAAATCCGTCACGGAGCGTTTTGAGCATTCCGTTATTGTCTACCTGACGATTATATTCACGAATCACCTGATCAAGAGCTTCCGTCCCAAATCGCTTTGAGAGCTTTGCCCACGTTTCCGGTTGCCCCTCTTCGATAAACTGGCGGAGCATCACAGGGTCACACATTCGGTTGATGTCAAAATCAGCCGATGTACGGAGATTATATAGTGGACTTGCGGCAAGGTAAGCCGCAATAACATCTTCAAACACCGTCTCTGTCGGGTTGTTTATCATATAATCACTCTGAGTCATAATATATATCGTTTAGAGTTTTTTTTATCTGTTAGTTGCTTTTTGGTGTAGGTATTTCGATGCCTCTAACATCTATCTTGCCTGTTACCACTTCTGTAATGAGTGCTTGTCTGTACTCTTTGAGTTTATCTATTTGCATTTTGAATTTGTTGATGGTTCTATCTATCTCCGCTGTTTTCTTATCAAGGTACTCTGCGATTTGCTGTTGTTCGGAAAGATTTGGGATAATGAATGGCATATTCTCAAAAACATTCTGATATAAATGTAGAATAGTTGTTCCTGTACTTGTATAATTGTTAAATTCTTTTAATAAAGAGGATTCTAGCAACCAATACAAATATGACTGTTCAAATAATGCTTTTGTTTGTTTCATCACAAATATTCCACTATTCAAACAAGATGGTTTGTTCATATTACTTACCTTTGCGATCTTTCCTATTGTACCATCTTTGGTTATTAATAAATCACCATTAGATAATTGAATGTATGGATCCTCATCATATCTCTCTTTGCTAATCTGATAGCATTTAGTCCAATCAATTATTGCTGAATGGAAATCCTGCCCTGTCACTAAATATGCATAACTCATTTGCTCAAACTCCTCCGACCTCAATCCTTTCCATCCAATGCGGCCTTTGAGAGAACAAGCATTCTTCAATCTGCAAATCTCCCAATGTTCTGGGATTTGCCCTATCCAGTCAATACCACTATCTTTTAGCGGAACGTTGGGGTTGAGCCCACGAGTTACAGTACGGTTGATAACCGATGTACGCAATTCGCCAAGCAACTTAATCTGCCGCTCACGCACCTCCACAATCCTATCAACCTCCCCACACTTCCAATCCAAATACTTAGCTATCTGCTCTTGCTCTATGATTGGAGGTATAATAATAGGAGTCTGTCTAATATTTTCTTTGTTTAACTTTGGTTGTGCCGATGACAATGCGACGATTTGTAAATAATTGAAGAACATCTTAGATGATAACAGATACCATAAATATTTTGTATTTAGATCTTTCTTGTATTGTTTTATTAGAAACATATTTGGGGCTAAAGTGGTAGGATAATCAACTTTTGGCATAATACATGAGTAACCGGAATATGCACCAACATTTGCAAGTAAAAGTTCTCCACCATACAAAGATGACTTAGACAAATAGTTATATGCCTTTTCATTCACCCATACTCCATTTTCATTATTGAGGTCTTCTCTTAAATCTGTTAAGCGAATCAGACGAGCATAACTTTTATGCCCAATATATTCAACATTTTTTGATAAGTCACCAAACGAACCATTAGCAGTATAATCTGTAAGTATGTTGATAAAATACCTAAAGTTGGTTGCCTCCCAATGCTCTGGTATCTCGCTAATCCAAGCGATACCGCTATCTTTATATTTTTCGTAACGCTTCGCCATAACTTATGCCTCTAAAATATGTTTCAACGCACCGTCCATATCCTCTTCTAACATCATTATCTCACTCAAAATCTCCTCTACACTACGCAGTGGCTTATAGACATAAAATAGCTTGGTAAATGGAAATTCGCAACCAATCTTATCTTTCTCACGATCCATCCAAGCGTCTGGGGCAAACTTCAATACCTCACGCTTGAAATACTCCTCAATATCAACTTTCAATGGAATGCTCTCTGTATCTCTCAAATCAGTATCAGGCACAAAACCAGACTCCGCATCAAACGGATTCGCAGTAACCTCCGGCATAGTCTCATCCGTAGTACCAAGTACAGAGCGGAGCTTTTTAATAAGAGCAGTTGTTAGCTTCAACTTACTGTTGTTCTTCAACCACTGAAAGAAATCCGGGTCAGAAAGAACCTCCTTTAGATTAGCCTTACGAACCGCTTTTTCTACAGATTCAATTTTCTCTTTGTCAGCACTCGACAACTTTGGATTAGTAAGTTCAGCCTCAATCTTCTCTAATAAATTATCATATTTTAAACGCAATGGACGCTCCACGGTCACTTTGGTATATATAAAATCCTCCATATTCATCACCTTTGCAATCTCAATAGTTTCGGTTTCTTCACCTCGTTTGAATACTCGACTACAAGCCTCATAGCCACTGTAAATCTTAACAATGTCCTCCATTCCCAATTCATTAATCTCATATCGTTTCTTGCCCAAGCTACGAGACAATGGTGATATATATTCAGGTTGATTGGCATTGATTAAAAGCACCTTCCCGATGTGTGATGCTGGTTTGTTGTTATCTAATATCCACATATAGGTAGTGATGTCCGTTCCGTAGAAAAGATTCTTAGGTAGAGCCACAATGCAATCCAATAAATCACGGTCAAGCAGCATCTTGCGGATATTACTCCAGCCACTACCCGCATCGCCATTAAACAGCGGAGAGCCATTCAAAACAATCCCGATACGTGACCCACCTTCGTCCATCTTACTAATCATATGCATCAAAAACAACAACGAACCATCGCTCGTATCTGGCAGTCCTGCTGAGAAACGACCATCAGCGCTTTCCGCCTCATTCTCTACATACGCTTTATCCTTTTTCCAATCAACGCCAAATGGAGGATTTGTAATCATATAGCTAAACTTCTTACCAATCAGATGGTCATTTGATATAGTATTACCTTGCTTCACGTTATCGGCATTCTCGCCCTTCATCAACACATCCGACTTACAAATCGCATAGGTCTGCTCGTTTATCTCCTGCCCATAGATATAAACTTTCATATCATTACGCCCAGAGACCTGCTGCATATAATCTTTAGCAACAGTGAGCATACCACCCGTTCCACAACATGGATCATATATCGAGAAGTGCTTGCCTGGACTTTTCAAATCATTCTCTTCACCACAGAAAATCAAACTTACCAGCAATTTGACAATCTCACGAGGCGTGTAGTACTGTCCCGCTGTCTCGTTTGTACTCTCTTTGGACATACGGATAATTATCTCGAAGATAGTACCCATAGTGTGATTGTCTACCTTATCGGGATGCAAGTCAGCTTTAGTAACAAACTCTTGAGCAACATTGAAGAGAAGATTTTTACGGAGCAATGTTTCGTAGATAGGAGAGAGTCCTTTCTCTTTACCTCCGGTGAAGTTGTAGAGAATATCCTTCACATTTTCACTAAATCCTTCCAGGTATGTTTTGAAGTTATCTCCCAAAGCTTTAGGGTTGGCGAGTATATTTGCCAAGCTAAATCCAGAAATATTATAAAAGCTAACACCTTTGGGCTTAAGTATGTTAGATAGCATAGTGTGATACTTTTCAATATCCTCTTTTTCGTATTTTTTGATGTTGTTTGGTAGTGTATCAATAACTCGTTTAACAATATCTTTATTAACATCCATTACACAATCCAAACGGCGTAACAGCGTAAAAGGTAAAATTACCTCATCAACATTCTTGTCATTATAATCATCTCGGATAATCTCCTTGATGTTCCATATCATTTGTGCTAATTCTTGTGGAGTCATATTTATTTCTATTTATTTTCTGCAAAGTTAATTATTTGTTGTGCATTGCAACTGCATAGCTACTCAAATTTGCGTATTATTCTCGTTGCTACACGTATATCTTCTTCCTCATCAGAATCCCTTTTCTTCTTTTTTTGAACTTCATACTCTACGATAAGAAGTTTGCTTGTATCTAATCCTAAAAGGTTATATAACAGCTTAGGTTGAATACCACAATTTTCTTTGGAGTCTTTTGAGCCTTCGGGTTTGAGAAATGCCAATCCACTTTGGGTTATATTTGTAATTTTGCCTGTAAGTTGAGTACCACTTTGAGCAATCTCTCTCCAATGCGACCTATTCGTTGTGTTGTCACTATTTCTATTCGCATATTCCTTATACCATATTAAAATATCACATAGCATAAAGGTTAAGCTATATAGCAGATAAGGTGTATTGACTTGCTCCCAGTATGCTTGAAGATTAATGAGTTCTTTTTCATCTGGTTCAGCAGTATGTGAAGCACCTCCTGTTATCTCTAATATACTTTTTACATTAGCTGCTATTATTTTGGGAAAATGAGGAATATCGCAATAAACATCAAGATATTTGGTAGGTTTGCCTGCCATAAATAAACTTGATTCTGTGAGGTTAACCTTTCTCTTCTCATCAATGCACTTGTCGTGTAATAATCCCCTTTTGTTTGCATCACGAAACATCCACTCCAAAATAAGTCTCAGTTGGGTGTAATAAGTTTGATGATCAAGGTGCTTATGACCGTGGAGCGTTAGTAAGATATCGAATAGCTGCTCTTTCCCTTGAATGTTATCATCAAAAGCACTCAAAACATTGCTATATTTATTCTTTAATTGCCAAGCAGATTTTTTGCTCACCGCATTCTTAATGTCATTAATAAGTTTCTCGTTATGCTCAGATTTGATGTAAAGGATGTCAGCATATTCTCTTTGACAATCTTCTTCTGCGAGCATAGCACGAATATCACTCTCTTTTTTGGTAACATTCTCCTGTCCTGAAAAGACAAACCACGGCTCTTCTTTGTATCCTTTAAGAATTCGCCTCACGGCCGTTTGAAACCCAGAATCACGACCGTTGGTATCAAGCACATCTAATACAATTGCATCCCATTCCTCACTCTCAATTTTATCAAGAAATTCATCCTTAGTATAACATTTAATCAATCTAAAATGCTTTTCCATTCTGATAAACGTTGATTTGAGCGCTTCTGAATCAAAATCATCATCAAGCCATAAAACTTTTATCTCCATAATCTAAACATTTTTAATTGAGATTAAAATACCTGTTGCAAAAACACTCGTATCGTCAGTTATCCAGCTTATATCAGCTCCTAAAGCAATGCAAATCTGTTTTGCCCTAAATAACCCCTTACCAGTATTCCCACTCTTGCCATATTTATATCCTTCTGAGAATGATAACTCTTCATTAAAATCTTTGTCTAAACGTATTCCGTCATTTAGAATCTGAATATAAATGCCATCACCATCTTCTCCATAACGAATATCAACACTACCATGAGTGCGACCAATGAAAGCATGACGCTCAGCATTCTCAATTACAATGTCTATCAGCTCTTTCAAACTACTCTCTGACGATACTATTTCTCGTTCTAAATCAGTTATTGAGCCATCACTTCTAATTTCAACTACTAAATTTAGATTAGGGTTCTTGCCTATATATTTATATGATTGAATAAAATTGATAAACGGGAAAGGCTTGCTTTTTCCAATATCAAGTTGTGAAGTTAGATTTTTGAAAAGGTTTTTTACATCTGCAATCTGCCTTTCTAAATTATTGAGCAACTCCTCAACCGTATAATTTGGTGTAATTTTGTGATTTAGAGTAATAGCACCTGACGTCTTAAACTCATCTCTTAGTAAGACTAAGTTGTCTTGCATACCCGAAAAGTAAGGATTAATTCGATGCTTACGAAGGCTTATTAACCTAAATAACTCCTGCTCTCGCATCTTTATTATCTCCTCTAATCCATGCTCTTTAATCTTTGCATTTTTATCTGCGAGAGTGAGGCTTTCAATAATTGCTCTTTGTTGAGACAGTACCTCTCCTTGAGAAGATAGAGATGGGATGGCAATTTTCAGATTAAGAATATCCTTACGTTGAAAATTAGGAATAACCGCTCCTTTATGCAATTTGTCGGATTTGAGAGATAGCTCATAAGCCAAGTATGGAATATAAACCTTTGTCGAGTCTACACTAAGAGCCATGATGTTAGGGCTAATATAAATAGGATTAGTCGGTGATGCCTCAATGTATGTGGGTTTTAAAAATCGGACCTTTGAAATCAATAATACAGGAGATGTGATACGTCTAAAGTTTGATTTTAATTCTCCAAATGGCAGATTGGCTATTTCAACTGTACTATAAAGTCCGTCTGATGACAAATCTCCAATATTGACAAAATGTCCTTCACTGCTATCATGCCTATCCCCAGTGTGAATACTCGTGAGATCTTTTAATGGTATTGCTTCATATCCCTCATGTATAGTATCTGCAATTTCAAAATAACGTGATGGGGTTAGGTCGCATCCTTGCGCAGATACGTCAACATTATTCACCAAGCGAATATTTTCATTATTCCTGTGCTTACGCTGTTCAACAATCTGTTCCCAGTCGAGAATATTACCTTTCCCTCTTTTAGTATAACATTCTGAAGCATCAATAAATCTAATTTGATTTTGGTTACTCTTAGATAAAACTACTATGACTGTGCTGATAGCAGTAGCATTAAAAATATTTGCAGGCAACTGTATCACCTCTCGTACTAGTCCATTTTCAATAAAATACTGACGGAAGCCACGCGCAGCATAAGTGGTGTCAGAAAGAAAACTACTTGGGACAACTCCAATTACTACTCCATCTTCTTTGATGCTTGTAATAGCCCTTGAAAAATAGAGTGTTTCCACTGTTTTATGACGAAAGCCTAAATCTTCCCAATAAAGGACAGACTCCTGTTCTTTACTCAGAAGCATTTTGAATGGAGGTGTTGCGACAACTGCATCAAACTTTCTATTTTCTCCCGCCCACTTCAATATTGAGTCTTCACATGTATAATCATAGTAGATATCATTCATAAACATTCTTAGCTTACCAATTATCCATGTATCATGGTTTAACTCTTGTGAAGTATAGCAAATGTCTTTGTTGTCCAGCTGATACGATCCAACACCTGCAAAAGGATTGTACACATACTTGACATTATTTTCTTTTAGAATGGACGAAACAAGATGAGTTAGCTCCTTAGGTTGGAAAAAAACACCTCGTTTCCGTTCCTCCTGTGAAGCATATATAGCAATAACCTCCTCAAATAACCTTGCATGATCTATGTCATGAATACTATCCATAACTCTTACGATTGCTAGCACAGTGCTATTCAAAGGAACCATACCACACACATCATATAGTCCAATTGTAGTATCATGATCAAGTTGTATAGTTTCATTATAGATATAATCAAATTTAGCTATATCCATATAGTCAAAAAGCCGTCCCTTTTTTGACAGAGCTATGAAAAAACCTAATGTAGCAATGACATTACTACCACTCATATACAAACTCTGTATGAGGTGCATTGCTATATTTCTGTACTCTTTTTCTCTAATCTCAAGGTCCATAACAAATAAAATATTAAATTAAACAACTTTTTCAGGGCAAAGATTATGAATTGCCGTGCGACGTATCTGCATAGTTAATATTCTTTTCAATAATCTTTCTTGCACGTGAAGAAATTGTCTCTCGAAGTGATTCTGGCTCAAGTATCTCTACACTATCTGCAAAACCAAGCAAAAGGGTTTCAAACTCATAGTTTAGTATTAACTTTAACTCAATTACAGCATATTCTTCATTTTTTTCCTTTACTGTCTGTGTGGGATGTATCGGCTTAGATTCAATATAGCTGTATCTAGCTTTATCAATTTTAAGGCGTATTTTTTCTATTGTTTTGTCATTTGGGACAGTAACTCCAATTACATCGTCAAAATACTCTACAAAATCTATATCCTTGTTTTCTATATACTCTACTTGATGCATAGGTTCGAAACCAACAATACGGTCAATAGCCATATTCATCAACTTGTTTTGTCCTTCCAGCTGGCTAATCCCGAACAGAAACCATCTGTTATTGTACTGCTTCAGAAAATATGGATGAATCTCATATTGTTGAGACTCACCAAATGATGCTTTATATTCAATTTTAAGCACTTGCTTGTTGATTATTGCATTAAAAAGCGACGTAAAATGTTCTATTCCTCTCAGATATGGGTTTTGTTCAAAACTAACAACGCTGTCTACATTCGCTTTCAGTTTGAAAGTATCTTCGAAACGAGCCAAAACCTCTTCCATCCAATCAAATTGCGGCAACCCTTTGAAGCGGTTCAACATCATTATGGTATCTTTTAGTTGTTCGGCTTCAGTTAGGCTTAGAGGTTGTTTGTTTATGGAGAAATTTTTATCTGAATAACGGTAATATTTCTTTTTTCCATCTTTCACCTTGTCTAACTCAATTGAATACCCGGCCTCACTCTCCATAAATTTAATATCATCGAATAGTTGGCGACGTTCTATGCCATCTTCATTCCCTGTAAAGTCATATATAGCATCATTACAGGCTTCAATTAGGTCTTCGATGTAGAATCGACGTGCAAAATTGCTAAAGCATCTATCTAAGGCTTGATATCTAATTACAGCATGCTTATTTGTAGCCATATCTATTTCTTCTCTTTATCATCAATTAATTCCTTCACGTCCACACCAAGTATTTTAGCAATTTCGAAGAGTTGCTCCAAACTGGGTTGGCGGCGATTGCAAACATACGCATTGGTCTGACTGAAACTTTTGCCGATTTTTTCAGCGAGCCATGTTTGTTTGATTCCTTTCTCTTCGAGGACTTCTTTTATTCGGTTCATATCAAATTATTTTTTGATGTTTACGTCTGTTATTCCACAAAGATATGAAAATTTACGCTATATAAAAGTGAAAAGATAAAGAATGACAAAAAACTCCATCTTTTCAACTGATTGACACTCTATCTCTTCTGTTTTATACTCTCGGCCTCTTTGAGGTAAGCTTCTTCGAGTTCACGAACACGCTACTCTACACGTTGCTCGTACTCTTCGACCATTTGACGTATGGAACGTTGTTTCTGTTTGTCAGGTTCATATTCAAAGATGGTTTCGAGTTTCAGTAGGTTTTCGGGTGTGATTTCACCAAACGCTTTGATGTAACGGAACTTGATGTCATTATTGCTTAAACGACTATTTGCTGTGAACTGATAGATATTGTAACTCACTGAACTGAGGAGTGCCACGGTGAGTGAGACCAATACAAGGAACACCTTTGATGGTTTTAGCTCTATGGTGTGGAGGTATTTTTGACGGGTAGGGGGGTATCCTGCTGTTTCTGGAGTTTCTGTCCAGGTTCATCCAATTGCTCTTGATGCTTTTTGAAGCCCTCTTCGATAAGTTCTTTTGTCTGAGCCGTATGATTTTCTAACTCTGAAAGATTTACCAGTGGTATAATCGGTAGCACAGGTTGTTCAAATTTGGCATTAGCCAGAGATTCAACCAATTTTAAAAGGTTGCTAAACTTTTCTAAGATTAACTTTTTTAAGTCCTCGAACATGGAGATGATAATTCTTATATCCATAATTTCTTTGTTTTAAGTTGTTGTCTTCTTATTCCTTTTCTCTTTTTCTTCCGTTGCATTTGACGACGGAAAGCTTTTTCTTCGGGATTGTAAGCCGGACAGGGAGTGAGTAATCCATCAAATAGTCCACCAATGCTGTTTGATAAACTATCTGAATCAAGAGAGGTGAATTCATGTTGAACTTTCTGTGGTTGGATGATTGTTTCTTGTCTTTGTTGTATATGAATGTTTTACTGTAGTGCGAACTCAATCTTTGAGAAACTGGACTGTTGGTCTACCTTTTAACTGATGCTGCTTTACTTGCTCTTTGTCACTTGCGAAGTACAGACTGTATTGGGAAGTCAGTTTTTTACATATCTTTTCGCTGAGGATGCGGTCATTTTTATCTGAGATGGTGCGGCCGTTCTTATCCACCCGATTAAATGCGTACGTGCAAATGTGGATGTTTCTTGTCATAGTGTCGACCAATGATGTACTGTGTGTTTACTATTTCCATTCGGCTCATATAATCTTGTGCGATACGAGTCATTACCTCATTAAAGAGTTTGGCCTGATCTTGTGCTGAGAAATCCAAAGAGATGTGCCCGACAGGTTTACTCACTCGTGAGTTTAGTTATCGTTGCGACTCGGATCTTTGGGCGATAGAGTTCCAATTCTTTAGCCGCCACTCCATCAGCTGCCAATAAATTGGTTTGTGCCTTCGAAAACAAATGATATTTTGCCGATTTATTAGAAATTCAACGGACACTGTGATTGACTTTTCACGACAGTGCATATAACATCATGTTTTTAATGACGCTTAGGTGTATGTGATCTCCTGTTTCTGAACAGAAAGCCTATATAGTGGAAGGGCAAGGGGAAAACTGGGTAGCATTTAAGGACTGTAAATTTTAAAAAAATGGTATATTGCTGTATTTGAGTTCGAAAAGGAGATAAATAACTGCCTCTCATCCAGAACCTAAAGGAGTATAGAACAGATACTTATAGCCTTTATCAAGCTTGGTGTACAATACGATACAATATTTTGCATAGAGTTAGGAATTACTTCAAATGAGATTATATTGAATACGTTTGTACAGTATTTTATACTATTGTTATGATATATTTGAGAAAATTTCGGGCAGAAGCCTTTTCTAAAACTTCAAGGGATTCCTATTAGGGCTATTTACAAGATTCAGTGGAAAATATTTGGAGTATTGCGGAAGAATTTTGTACTTTTGCACCACTTTTTAAAATAATGGAATGCAGCAAAATAGAATGAATATATTATCCCAAACGGCAATTCGAGGCAATAAATGCTTTGAAGTACTGTCATATGTTCATAATTGGAGCATTGAAATACCCGACAATATCGTAAATACTTTCCAGCGAACGCATATACTAAAAAGGATACAATAGCCGCTTGTATCTTAATTTTAGAATAAACAATAGAATAGTTGGAGAGTCCTTACCAAACTTTCCAACTATTTTGTTTTATGCCCATTGGTGACCATTTGCTTTGTGCAATTCCTTTCCCGTCATTTCCGTCCAATGAGCACAAATACAACCAATTTATTAACCGCACAGTGATGTGCACAAAAAAGAACAAAATGGATTATAAATTTGGCGGAAATAAGGTGTGTTTTACATCAGATACACACTTTTATCACACGAATATTATTGGCTTTTGCAAAAGGCCATTCAAGAATGTAGAAGACATGAATGAGGTGCTAATCGCAAACTGGAACCGTGTTGTTGCTCAGGATGATATCGTATTTCACCTGGGTGATTTTTGTCTAGGAGGTTCTCATGAATGGACTAGTATTCTTGATAGGTTGAACGGCAAAATTTACCTTATCCTCGGAAACCACGATATGAAAAATATTAGGCAGGGGTATATTAATCGGTTCGAATCAGTTGCAATGCAAATGTACATAGAGGTCGATAAGCAGAAAATCTACCTGAATCATTGTCCGCTCCTCTGCTATGGAGGTTCTTATGATGGTACCTGGCAACTGTTTGGGCATGTGCATACGAGCACAAATAATACGGGAAAGGATGCATCCCGGCTGAATATGCTCTTTCCGACTCAGTATGACGTGGGTGTGGATAACAATGACTTCACACCAGTTTCTTACAAGCAGGTAAAAGGAATTATAAACAGACAGATAGAATTAACAAATAAAAAGTAGTGGAAATGAAAATACAATATATGAGCGATCTGCATCTGGAGTTCTGGGAAAACAGCAGATACATTAAGCATAACGAATTTCCGGTAATGGGTGATATACTCGTATTGGCCGGTGACATTTTCTATCTAAAGGATAAGATAGCCCCTTTGGGTAATTTTTGGAAATGGGCATCTGAAAATTACAGACAGGTTCTCATTGTTCCTGGGAACCACGAGTATTATAATTATTGTGATGTGATGGAACGTGGATTACAATGGAAATGGATGTTTAAAGAAAATGTAGGCTATTACCAAAATCAAGTACTTAGGATAGATGATACAGATTTCATAATGAGTACCTTTTGGTCGCATATTACTATGGCTGATGAATATTTCGTTTGGAGAGGGCTTAACGATTTCCGCCAAACCATGTATAAGGGGAAATTACTTCAAACGGAGGAGTATAATCAGATGCATGACTTCTGTTTAGGTTATATCAAAAAGAGCCTCGCTGAAAGCACTGCAAAACACATTGTGGTTGTGACTCATCATCTGCCTACTTTGCAGGTTGTTGCCCCACAACATAAAGGTTCTGTCTTGAATAGTGCATTTGCAACCGAATATGATGATCTAATAGCAGATAGCCAGATAGATGTGTGGATTTATGGTCACTCGCATACAAATATTGATGCCGAGATCTGTAAGACAAAGGTCATATGCAATCAAATGGGGTATGTATTTGAGAACGAACATATAATCAATGATTTTGATCCGGGAAAGTTTTTATTGATTTAAAAAGAATGGAAATATGGAACATTAAAAAATAGGACAACCAAAGAAGGTAATTTTTACAAAGCAATTTCTTCTAAATTTGCAAAAGGAGTACGGCTTAAATGTTGTAATGTTTGAACGGTTTGGAAACGGGCGTAACACGGAAATCATAATCAATGATGAGTTGTTGAAGATGTTAATAGAACTCCAGAATCAGTTTACCAAACTGAAGGAAATGGATAATAATGAATACAAGGGGAAGGATATCGAATTACCTCGCCTTACTCCGGAAGAATGGTGAGATTGCGAAGCATTGATTGCAGATGGTGAATGTAAAAATATAACAAATTATATAATATCATATATAAAGTATATTATGATGATATATAATTAGTTATAATATTAAAAGCCGGGCTTTTCAAAGCTATTTCGGATTCTGAAGCTTGATGTTTTTTAGCGACAGTTCTCCATTGTTTCACCGCATTGACTACTTCATTCTTTATTTCCTCGGCACGTTCCTCTGAAATGAGGTAATATTCGGCCGTTAGCATTACGAGGTCTATATCTAAAGCATTATCGTCTTCATCGATATTCAATTTTAATCCAATTCCATCTTCGTTTGGGTTGATATCAAAGGCAGGAGAGAGCATCCACCCGTTTTCTGTATAGAGAAAACCGTGATTACGTAAATGGTCGTCGGTATTAGATACGCAAACGGAGAACATCACTCTATGGAAAAGTTCTTCGAGATCTTCTATCGGCCTAAAGCTGATGCTCTTTATAAGTTCAACAATGTCCAGATAACTGCTACCTTCTGAAGCATCGTCTCCGTCAGACCGATTTAGTAAAGTCATAGCCGAAGAATAGTGAATTCTTTTCTTTGTTTCCGTCCTGTCAAACCGTTTGGATAGATACGTGTGATATTTACTTTTGAACTGTTTGACTTGTGCCTGTGGAACAGTGATACCGGCTTTGATCGCTAAGTCATGCACTATCATTTCCCATAGTCCGATATCGGTTGTATCATTTTTACTGGGAAACTTGGCAATCCACGGATATTGGTTTTCGTCGGTTACATCGGCTTTAGGTCTGGCACCACCGAGTGAAGAACCGGGGGCAAACAATTGATTGATCCATTTAAGTGTTTCCTCGTCGAGTTTATCTGCATTTTTTTCATACTGCTCGACTGCATGTTCCAGTTCGCGTAAAGATGTCCACGGTGGAGCAGCGAGAGATTTGTCTTCGCATACAAACTCTCCATCTTTATCGGTTTTATACCGCAGACCACCCATCCGATGCCGGTCATATATTCCCAAAAGAAAATCAATAGCTACGATTCTTTTCAAGGGTCTTTTTTCGGCTTTAGCCAGTAAAGCTTCACGTCGTTTGATAAGCTTCATTCCCCACCTGTCAGGTGCAGAATCTTGAAAAACACCAAAGTTATTTGAAGAAGCGGAATAAAGCCTTCCGGAAAATAAAGGTAACTCGGGGTCAATTTCAATTCCCTCTTTCAACCATGTGGTATCGTACTCGAAAGAATATGTATCCTTTCCTCTTACAGAACTATAGTAGAGGGTGCCGATCAGACGAGGGGAATCATACATTTCCCAGTCTGCATACACGAAGGTTTCTGTTTCTACATTTGAGCTTGCCATAATCGTTCTATTTAATTTCCGGTTTAGGAGACATACCATCATCAATCACATGCTCTATCGGTGATTTTACTTTCTTCTTTTTGGGTGCTCTTTTGGGTGCAAGCAGCATATTGTCCTGAAGCCTTCTTCCCAAAGGATCTTTATCTGCGATCAGCAGAATGTCCTCTGCCAGTTGAAGTACGGATAACACTTGTAAATATGTGCCTATACCTACACCTGGCTCTCCCTTTTCCACATTGGTCATTGTGGAGACTGCAATACCTGCACGCTCTGCTACGGACTTTGATGATAGCTTTCTACGTAGGCGTGCCAGGCGAATATTTTCGCCCAACTGCTCAAGTATCTTTTTCTGCTTTTGAGTATATACAGCTCCTTTTGATTTCATAACTAATGATATTATACTGCAAATATATAAATAATATATGATATATCATTTGTTATGATGCATTATTTTTCTGATTTGTGAAATTAAAATATTGTTTTTCTTGTCGTCCTCTATGATACAGGTTGGCACTGATTACTACATCAACTTTATAGAATTTATGGAAAATCCAGAGAAAACATGGCTTGAAGTGACTGCCCGGCTGAATGCGAAGTCACCACCAGGACCATCTCTTTTGGGTTGACGAGGCTTGCTATTTTAAAACAAAAACTGAAACACCCTTACAGGGGGGCAAGATAGTATGGCTATAGGGGGGCGGACAGCCAGCAATAATTCATATAATATCTGCGCATTTACCAAAAAGTATAGGATACGCCGGCTATTGGTCAAGATTAATAAGTAAGTCTTCAATATCATCATTCACATCTTCCTTATTTCTAATCGAAAGATAAAGTGACAATTTATCCACATGTTTCTTTAATCCAGCCAAGATCACAGGATTGTATTTCCAAACCTCAATTTTGAATCGGCCAGTCTCAGAAACTGTGATATCCTTCAAATCGTCTTTGCATACAGCATAACAATTTGCTTCTATAGGTTCAATTTCATAGCCATCAAATATGGTAGTTGACAGAGCTTTTGATGGAATAGTATTAGTATAGACAACCTTTTCTATCGGTGTTGTCAGATATATTATGCTAGCTTCCCATAAGTCACGGCCTTGTTTTGCAAACTGCAATCTCTTCTCTTTACCTTTCAAAGATATCGTCAGGTTCTTACTTTGCAACCACCGAACGGCTCTGTTAGCTGTAGAATAGGAAACATTGAAAATATCCATAATTTCATTTATGGTATGGCAAAACATTTCAACTTCAATATTGTATAGAATCAGACATTGTGCGAACGGCGGAATATCTTCTTTGATATCTTTGTTTGGCTTAGGCATCTTTCTCAGGTCGAGCAACAATGACGGAGCAAACATCTGTTTACCTGTGATGATGAAGTTAATCCGCTGAACAATCAGCCTTTGGATATTATAGGATGGGATATCATCCATCACTACAATACTGGGCATTCCCAATTTGGCAGTAAAGAGCTGCATATGGTTCTGTAGCTTTGCCGGTGTTAATGAATCAGTCTCCTTGGGAAAACAAAGCACAACATTAACACCAAAAAGTGCTGTTGTCGTGCATTCGTATTTATCCTTTAAAACAACCGGAATCTGTTTGCCTAATGCCGAAGGCAAGCTGGAACAGCGGATTTTCTCATTTAGGAACGATGAAATGTATTCTTTGAGGACCTGTATTTTTGATTGTAACATAACTTCTGTTTTTACTTAAGATTATTTGCAAAAGTAATGGCAATTTGTTGAAATACAGACAGTGGATTCATCTAATGCTCCTTCTTTAACGATATTTGACTGGATTAGCTTAACAATTCGCTATTTTAATAACTGGATGGCCTCATAAACCTGTTGGTTGGTGACTTTCGCATAAACCTGTGTGCTGGATACTCGCTTGTGAGCCAACAGTTTCGAAATGGTATAGATTTCGACACCTTTTTCCTGAAGTAACATGGCGAATGTGTGCCTGAAACAATGGAAAGTGATAGGCTACGCAAGGAAAAGCAGACAGGTGAAGATTAAACGTAAATCGTTTGAAATGAGCATGGTTTCAGTATTTTGCCAAGTGGAGAAAAAGCAAGTGACAGCGGAATATTGAGGTTGTTCAGTTACCAAACCGTTAGCCGGGCAGTTACCGGAACGGGAACAGGTAACGGAAAGCAACGAAAAGAAATCCTCACCGTTTTGTTTGCACTCATACACAGTATTTTGCACATCAAGGAACGCTTATATGGCAAGTAACTTTGCACTAAAAAATATAAGCGTATGAAAGTAGAAAAATTCAAGGTGTTGCTCTACCTCAAAAAGAGCGGACTGGACAAGTCGGGCAAGGCTCCGATAATGGGAAGAATTACGGTAAACCGTACGATGGCGCAGTTCGGATGCAAGCTGTCCTGCACTCCCGAATTGTGGAATCCCCGTGAAAGCCGTCTGAACGGCAAGAGCCGCGAGGCGGTGGAGACCAATGCCAAGATTGACAAGTTGCTGTTGGCGGTAAACATGGCATTCGACAATCTTGTGGAGCGCAAGATTGATTTTGATGCCACCGATGTGAAAGACCTTTTTCAAGGCAGCATGGAAACGCAGATGACCCTCATGAAAATGACCGATGCCGTCTGTGATGGCCTCAAGTCGCGTATCGGCATAGACCGTGCCAAAGGGACTTATCCCGGCTATCACTATATGCGGCTGGCACTCGGAGAGTTCATAAAGCATCAGTACAAGGTCAAGGATTTGGCTTTCGGTCAACTGACGGAACAGTTCATCCACGATTATCAGGCATTTGTCACTGAAGAAAAGGGATACGCGATAGATACCGTTCGCCATTACCTTGCCATACTGAAGAAGATTTGCCGTCTTGCTTACAAGAACGGATATTCCGAGAAATGTCATTTCCAGCATTTCGCCCTGCCCAAACAATCGGAAAGAGCCCCACGGGCATTAAGCCGGGAATCGTTTGAGAAAATCCGTGATGTGGAAATACCTTCGTATCGAAAGACTCACATATTGGCACGTGACTTATTCCTGTTCGCCTGTTATACGGGTGTTTCATATGCCGATGTAGTTTCCATCACAGACGAGAATTTGTACACGGACGATAGCGGGGCATTGTGGCTGAAATATCGCAGGAAGAAGAACGAGCATAGGGCAAGTGTGAAACTCCTTCCCGAAGCGTTAGCCATACTTGAGAAATACAGAGACGAAACACGGGACACACTCTTCCCGATAATTTACCATCCGAACATGAAACGGCACATGAAAGCGTTGGCGGCATTAGCTGGCATCAAGGATGACTTGTGCTACCATCAGGCGCGCCATAGTTTTGCCTCGCTGATTACGCTTGAAGCAGGTGTGCCGATTGAGACCATCAGCCGAATGTTGGGGCATTCCGACATTTCCACCACTCAGGTGTACGCCCGTGTCAGTCCGAAAAAACTCTTTGAGGACATGGACAAGTTCATCAAAGCGACCGAGGATTTCAAACTTACCCTTTAATACAGCAAACGATATGCGAAGTACATTTTCACTATTGCCCTATATCAACCGCAGCAAGGTAAAGGCTGACGGTACGACTGCCGTTCTCTGCCGCATAACCATTGACGGAAAGCAAACGGCCATAAGCACAGGTATCTATTGCCGCCCCGAAGATTGGAACGGTAAGAAGAACGAGATAAAGTCCGCAAGGGAAAACAACCGCTTACAGGAATATGTCCGGCTCATTTCAGAAGCATATGAGGAAATACTGAAATCGCAAGGCGTGGTCAGTGCGGAGATGTTGAAGAACCACATCACCCAAAACAACATTCATCCAACTACCCTTCTACAAATGGGAGAATGGGAACGGGAGCGGCTGAAGAAGCACTCCGAGGAAATAGACTCAACCTCTTCTTACCGAAGTTCAATGTATTACCAGAAGTATCTGACTGATTATATTGTGTCATCGGGTAATGGAAAATCCAGTGTAAGCTGCCCCCTAAAACCAAGCGATTCTGCCCCCTTAAAA